>CEUK01023610.1_pt1 | contig 11786 bp, 7 predicted proteins | sample 356451 | NCBI WGS metagenome assembly CEUK01 (sample SAMEA2622843, study PRJEB7988) | marine metagenome | isolation source: saline water (ENVO:00002010), including
AGAAAACCCATTTGAAATTATTAGTCAAGCTGATCTACAGATAATTCCATCTCAATTTGAATCTTTTGGATATGCCGGTATAGAGGCCATAGCAAATCAGACGCCAGTAATACATACTAATATTGGAGGTTTAAAGGAAATTTTTGCTAATACAAATATGCCAATAATTTCAATTGATTTTAATAAGGATGAATTGTTAAGCACAATCAAAGAAGTATCACTTAAAGACTATTCTGAATTATTGGGTAAGCAATTTAATTTTCATAAATTCTTAAAAAATTCATTTTGGAATTATGATAAATTAAAAAGATTTTATGAATAATTTAAATTATTAAGATGTTTTTTTTTAATGTCCCATTCGTTAATAATACAAATCAATTATTACGTATCCTATTAAAATGGTTTATTTTTAGATTTAATACAAGGCATAAATATATAACAGAAAGAAGTAGGATCAAATATTTATCAGATAACACTAATAATCTTATTGATAATACTAATGATGTCGCAATACTAATAAGAGGACCAATAATAACAAGAGATGATTTCACCTTAAATACTATATTAATGTATAGAAAACTGTATCCAAAAGCTATTATTTATATATCTACTTGGAATCATGAAATTAAAAAAATAAGTAATATTGCATGTAATAAAAATATAAAAATTATAACTTCGGAGTTTATTAAACCAACTATTGGATATGGTTCAACTAATTTGCAGATTAAAGGGAATATGCAAGGTTTAGAGCAGATCTTAAAAGATAATATAAAATATACAATGACTATCCGTAGCGATCAAAGATTTTATAATAATTTAAATTTATCTTTTCTTAAAGAAGTTCATAAAATTTATGAATATAAAAAATTTAATAATTCAGATGAACAAATCGGTAGATTAGTCGGTCTAAGTTTTAATACCTTTTTATATAGATTATATGGTTTAAGTGATATGTTCCTTTTTGGATTTACTGAGGATGTATTTAATTATTGGAATACTAAATATGATGAAAGATTAGAAATTAATAAATTTTATAGAAAATTTACTATGAAAGAATATTGTCTTGAAAGAATAAATGAGGTTTACTTTATGACTGATTTCTTGGAAAGAAATGGACATAAATTAAAATGGAATCTTAAAGATTACTGGTCTATTTTAAAAAATAGATTTATAGTGATTGATTCTTCTAGTTTGGATTTCTTATGGCCAAAATATTCTTTCATTGAAGAAAGATGGAAAAATTATGATAAAAATTTAGTTTTTAAAGAGATTTGTTTTAGTGATTGGTTATTAATAAAAAATGATTTAATGCCTCTAGATGAAAATATTATTGATCAATATATAAATTAAAAGCGATTATAAATTATAAAAAGTTAGAAAAAAAGGATGACAAAAATGGCAAATAACTTAATCACTTATAGCCTTATAGAGTGAGTATCCTTGGAAAAGCCCTACAAAGGGATTTGTGATCTCAGTTATTACTTCATTACTTGAGTTAATAATATTTCGATCGACAAATATAATATCTCCATTCTTTAAAAATGGATTTTGATAAGAGCCTCTAGTGGCTGATTTTCTATAAGGAAACTTTCTCTTATCTATCGTACCATCACCATCATATCTTATGAAATTTATTGGTCCTTTAAGTACTCTAGTTCCTCCAGCTATAGCTATAGCGTCAGTTAGTGTTGAAGTTCTTGGAGTTTTAATTTGACCTTCTTTAATAACCCTTCCTCCAACATATACACTTATAAACCTTGGATTTATATTTAATTTCATAGCCCTTGATATTTGCTCAATAATTGGTTTATTTGATTTTTGGATAACTATTATATCTTCATCGAAAATTCTTATATTATTTGTTTCATATGAATTTATAGAATTTAAAAGTTGAATATTGCCAACTTTTTTTCCACTGCCATTTGTTATGGTTTCTTTACGTACTATTTTTATATTATTAAGATCTGCCTTGGAGGTTATTCCTCCAGCTTTTCTAAGGGCATCTATCAGCGTTGGAAAAATTATAGGACTTTCTGAATAAATTGATTCATCATTAATTAAAAGATCAGATTTTTTCATATTACTTTTGTCCTTTAGGTTTAATGCTCCTGGTAAAATGTAGAAGCCAGGTTGTTCAACTTCCCCATCAATAAAAACTTTAACTGGCCTAAAACTTATTATTGTAATAGAAACGTTTGGATCTTTAACATATTTAGAATATTCTTTGTTTAATATATTACTTAATTCTTGCTTAGATAAACCAGAGATATATACTTTTTTAAGCCTTTTAAAATTTGCGATCCCTTCACCATTAATTGTTGTCTTAAAATTCAAATCTTTTGTTTTTTCATTTATTTCTACAAAAATAGTATCTCCAGGTCCAAGAATATATGGATCTCTGGTTGGAAAATTTTTTAAATATGAATTAGATGGTGCGCTTGTATTAATTTCAGCTTTAATTGCTTTATTAATAAATGGATAATTCAAAACGAATTGAATAGATATAAATAAGAATATAAATTTATTTTTTATATTAAAAATTTCCATAGTTTAAAATTGTGTTTTTTAGATCTTTTTAACTAAATGCATCTTTAATTGAAATATAACCTATTTTGGCAGTATCTAGTAAGGCTAACTTTTCTTTAAGTTGCATTAGTTCAATCTTATTTGTAATACCTAAACTAACTAATACTATGATATTTTCATAATTAGAAGCATCAATTAAATTATTTATAGTTTGAAATTTGATTTTTTTAAAATCCTTTATATTACTCTTTATTTTCTTAGTATTTTCTTCAGATATTGGACTTGGCGAGTATAAGAAAATACTGCTATTAGTGTTACTTTTTAATAATTTATCAAAAATTAATTCGATATATTCCTTCAAAGAATTATCTTCTGTTAAATAAATCTCTGCAATTTTATTTAATTGTATTAATTCCTCTATTTCTTTATTAGAAAAGATAAGATTCTTTTTATTTTGTTTAAATAAGGAATAAGACAATCCAAAAAATAGTCCCAAAAGAGCTCCGAAAGTTTTATTTCTAGATTTATTAGGATATTTAGGTTCTAAATCTAGAGTGGGCTTGGTTATTAATTCCCAAGGTTTATTATTTTTTGCTTTTTGAAGCATAATTAACCTATATTGATTTTCTAAATTAAATAAAATATTTGCATCTCTTGAAGCCTCAGAATTTAGTTGTGCAAATTTCACTAATATGCCCTTGGGACGATTAGTCGATAAGATAATCGCTTCTGACTTTTCTTTTTCTGCAATAAGTAAACCTTTAATATTCATATATAAGTTTTTTGCTAATATTAATTTCTCTTCATTTAAATCTTTAATAATTAGATCGTTATCCTTATATATTTTCTTATATTTAATTAATTTTAGATTTATATCATTTAATACCTTTATAAGAGGTTGCTGGGATTTTAAAGTATCTTTAATTTCTGAAGAACTAATTGAAGAGGAAAGAAATATTAATTTATCAGGCTTATCTTCAAAATTCTTGAGCTTTTCCAAAAATTCATTCGTAACTCTAACTTTATTCAAGTTAATAATTCTTGTAGTCTCAATTGCAGTTGTAAATGTAGGACTTTTTGAATTGTTTTGTTCATTATTATTATTATTGTTAAATATTAAATCGTGTTCATTAGCGAAGTTTTGGGCTTCCATTATAGATAAATTACTTTTATCTTTATATAAAGCTATTTGATCTTTATAAAATTTATTCTCATATTCTAAAACCTTTTTTTCTTTTTCAATTGCATAATTTTGATAAGATTCAGATATTTTTTTTAGAACCGGTAATATTAATTCTTTATTGGCATCCTCATATTTTATTTTTAATACAGAAGTATCTTTTTGGAGATTTATGTCAAGTTGTTTTTTCCATTCGCTATAGGGAATATAATCAAATTCATTATTTTTATTATCAATTTCTACGAATTTATAAATATCCATTAGTAAAGAAGGACTTTTAAGAATTGCCACCTCAGTCTTTAGTTCTCTATTTTTATTTAAATTAAGACCTGCATTTTGCAAAAGACTATTAAAAGTAGAATTATTACTATTTGATTTTTCATCAAGTACTATTTGGAACTCTCCTCCCCAAATTTCTGTTGTAATTTTGTTATAAAAGAAGCCAAATGATAAGCCAATTAAGGTATAAATTATTATTAATAACTTATTTTTCTTTACACTAAAAAATAATTCTTTTAATTTAAATTCATAATCTAAATTGTCTTCTACTTTTTCAATATTATAAGACATACATTGTTTATATATTGAAAATGATACCATAACTAAGTGTTTTTTCAGAAATATAAGTATATTAATTTAAAAATAATGGGTTAATTTATTACTATTTATTAGGTGAAAATTAAATAAAAAATTTGTTTTTAATTAATTTTTTTTAAATTAAATACCTATTTAACTAATTATCAATTCTTTAAAATAAAATATACTAATAAATAAAAAATATAAAAAATGGAAGAAAAAATTTCATATGCAAAAACCGTTTATGGTGATAAAGAGATAGATGCGGTTGTAAGTTGTTTAAAAAAATCAACCCAAATGGGCAATAATGCCAGAAATTTCGAAAATAAGATCGCAAATTTATTCAATAAGGAATTTTGTTTATATGTAAATTCTGGCTCTTCAGCGTTATATATAGCAATTGAAGCATGTGATTTTCCTCCAAATTCTCAAGTTATTACTCCCGCATTAACCTTTTCTACAACTGTAGGATGTTTAGTTAAAAATAATTTAGTGCCTGTTTTTGTTGATGTAGAGCCTTTGTCTTATTGCATAGATTGCGAACAAATAGAAGAAATGATTAATGAAAAAACTGTTGCAATATTAGCTCCTAATTTATTAGGAAATATTTGCGATTGGAAAAGAATAAGAGAAATAGCAAATAAATATAACCTAATTGTAATAGAAGATTCTGCAGATACATTAGGAGCAAAATTATCTAATAATTATTCAACTGGATATTATACAGATATTTCCATAACAAGTTTCTATGGATCTCATATTATAAATTGTGCTGGGAACGGTGGAGCAATGGCTTGCAATAATAAAAAAATTTTAGATAACGCAAAGCTATTAAGATCCTGGGGGCGAAGTTCTTCATTATTTGATGAGTATAGTGAATCCATAGAAAATAGATTTAATGTATCGTTAGATGGAATTGATTATGATGCTAAATTTGTATTTGAAAAAGTTGGTTATAATCTTGAGGGTAGTGAAATTGGAGCTGCTTTTGGGCTGGTACAATTGGAAAATCTCGAGAAAAATATTAAAACCAGACAAGATAATTTTAAAAGACAGTGTGAGTATTTCTCCAAATATCCTAGATACTTCCATAATCCAGTTGAATTATATGGATCTAAAACAGCTTGGTTAGCATTTCCTATTTTAATTTCTGATCAGTCTTCATTTAATAGAAAGGATTTTCAGATATATCTTGAAAAAAGAAATATCCAGACTAGGGTTGTATTTACTGGGAATATTTTAAGACAGCCAATGTGTTCGGAAATAAAAAAAATTGTGAGAGATGAAGGTTATCCTAATGCAGATAAGGTAATGGAGAATGGAGTTCTTTTACCATTACATCATGGGATGACTAATTCTATGTTTGAGCGACTTCATAAAACTATTGATCAATTTATAGAACAAAACTAATTTAAAAGATCCTGATTATTAATGTTAGTTTAATGCTAAAATTTATCCAATATTTAAAGTAGAAATAATTATGTATAAACATATATTGCTCTGTGGTGGATTAGGCATAAGATTAAAAAAAGAATTTTTTTTTAATAAACCACTTAATTTAGTTCAAGGGTTGCCAATGTTAAAATATGTTCTGGATAGTATACCTTCTGAGGAAATAACTGTAATAGCTGGATATCATCTTTATAAAAATCAATTAGATAGTGTTATTCACCATATGACAAATAAAAAGATTGATTTTATTTATCTAGATAGGCCAACAAGGGGTCCTGTTGAATCAGCATATCTAGGATTAAAAAATTTAACTCATATAAAATCTGATGATAGTATTATTTTTTATGATAATGATACTATTTATAAAGGGATAAACCTTCCTAAAGAACCTTGCAATGCCATAGGATATTTGGAAATTGAGAATAAGAATAATTCATATCCATATTGTTTTTTAAAAATCAAAGATAATTATATAAAAGGTATTTTTGAGAAAGAACAAATATCTGAATTTTATGCTTCAGGAATTTATATGTTTCAATCAAAAGATTTTTTCATGAAAAATTCATATCGTTTAATTATAGAATCTGAAGAAAATGAAATATATATGTCTTCATTTTATAAGAATTTAATTAAAGATAATTATAAAGTTAAGCCCTTTAAAATAGATAGTGGAATATGTCTAGGTACCTATGAGGATATTTGTAGAAATATCTCCAAAATACCATTTAAAAAACTTAGAGTATGTTTTGATTTGGACAATACCTTATTTAGATATAAATTTCCAAATGAAAATTATTCAGATATTAAGCCAATCGAAGAATCTATAAATCTACTAAAAACTTTAAAAAATCTTGGACATGAAATAATTATCTATACAGCCAGAGGAATGGCAACTGCAAATCAAAATCTTGGAAGTTCTTTAAAAAGAGTAGGCAAAGATACTTTTGATGTTTTACATAAATATAAAATCCCATATGATGAAATTTATTTTGGAAAACCTAATGCTGATATTTATATAGATGATAAAGCGTTTAATCCTGCTTTAGATTTAAATAAATCTATTGGTTTTCCAAATATAAAAGAAGAAAAATTTAATCCAACAAATAAATTTAATTCAATTGTAATTGAAGATAAATATATATATAAAAAAGGACCAGCTAACTCTATGCATGGAGAAATTTTCTTTTATAACTGTATAAAAGAAAAATCAATATCTCGTTTTTATCCTTCATTCATTAGTGCTGATATTGAAAATAACAAAGCAACAATAAAATTATCAAGAATAATAGGTTTTGAATTTTTTAAATTATTAAAAGATGAACTTATGAGTTTTTCTCATATTGATAAATTAATTAATGCTCTTAACAAAATTCATAAAGAAAATACAGAAATAAATATTGCTGTAAATGATATTTATGAAAATTATATTGGAAAATTAAAATCTAGATTCACAAGTGATGAAGATTATCCCTTTGTAAATAAGTATGAATTTTTAAATAAAATTGAACCTATAATTAAAGATTATTTATTTTCAGATAAGTTTAAAATAGCTGGTTTTGTTAATGGAGATCCTTGGCTTAGTAATACTATGTTAGACGTTAATTCAAATATTAAGTTTCTAGATATGAAAGGCGATATTAATGGTAAATTGACAACTAATGGAGATCCATTAACTGATTATTGTAAAATAATGCAATCATTATATGGTTTTGATTATATAGTCAGTGATTTAGAAATAAATGAAAATTATCTATTAGATTTAAGAGAATATTATCAAAATAAACTTGAGAGTATTGGCTACTCGTTAATAACTATAAAAGCAATAACAGCTTGCTTAATTGCAAAAACCATTTCCTTTTTTGAAAAAGATTCAAAATATAAAAACGCTATTTGGGATATATCCATTAAATTATTTGATTCAATTTGAATTTGATTGATGTTAGTCTCATTTTGGTATTTCATACTATTCTTAAGAATTAAAAATATAAATTTTTTTTCTATAAGTTCTTTAATTTCAATATATATTTTTTTAATTATTAGTGGCAGATTACCGCTACCTATAAGTTCTTTTGAAATTGAATTATGGATGATTTTTGGTCTTATTTTTATAGCAATAAATATTTATTTTATTGGATCAGTTTTAGAATATTTACAAGAATTTGTTAATAGAGATTCTAATAGATCGGTATATAAATTTTTATCTTTTATTTTTATAATTTCGTCTTTTTTATTCGCCTCTTATGGATTTTTAGCTTTTAATAGTTATGCAGATGGATATTATCTTTTAATGATTGAAATATTTTCAATTGCTATAATATTGACCTTATTTAATATAGATAAATATAAAAGTAAGTTTAGAAAAATAATTTTTACATCAATTTTATCATCTACTGTTTTGGTGGGGATCATTGGATTAATTGCCCAAATTTTTATATTTATTGGATTATTTGATTGCAATTCTTTAAGTATATTTCATCCTTTAGGAGATATTCATTGTATAGGATTTTTAAATTCAAGTATATATAGATTTTCAATTGGAAGTAATATTAACGAATTTTCTCTCTATATTTTAATTTCTTTGATTATTTTGATAAATAATCCTAATATCTTATTAGAAAATAAAATCAATAATTTTTCGTTAATATTTACCCATAAATTTTATAACTTTATAAGATTATTTCTTATTTTAATTTTATTTCTATCACTTTCTAGATCAGCAACTTTAGGATTGTTTATATTTTTATTAATTAAATTTAATAATAGTTTTATCTCTTCAGTAAGTTCTTTATCCTTTAAGATTAATACTAAGAATTTTTATAGAGATATAAAACTAGCATTATTTATATTATTTATTTCTTTGTTAATTTATTATCAAAAAGATATATATAATGTTTTGAAATATTTAATAGAATCGAGATTCTCTTTCTTTCTTAATCCCTCTCTTCTTTTTGAAGGAAGTAGTAGTGAATCTAGGCTACAAAATATAGAAGATTATGATTATTTATTAAAAAATTTTAATTTATTGCCATCTATACCTTTAGGTCAAGGTAGTGGAATGCATAATACATTTCTTCAGTTTTTTCTTGAGTATGGACTTTTACCTGCTTCTATAGGATTAATATTACTTATGAAAATCGCTTTAAGAAAGGCTAGTTACGTAATTCCAATTTATCTTTTTATGGTTGCACACCATGTATTATATAATCCAATAGTATGGATATACCTTGCTTCAATATCTATGTTAGATAATAATAGAGAATCTACTAACTTTTAAGTTTTAACAAAATTTATATTATTTACCCATAAAATTTTAACTTTGAAATTTAATAATAAAAATGATTAAAAATGATTCTTTACTAGTAAAAAGATTTTTAAAATTATCAATCTTTTATTTTATTTTTCATAATTTACTAAATATTTATTCTTTAGAAAATAAACCAAACAATCAAAATACATTACAAAAAAATAATTATGATAAAAAAATTTATTTTGAAAAAGTTATTGATAAAAAAAATAAATCTTTTAAAAAAATAAAATGGGAAAAGCTTGAGAATAAAGATTTATTAGATTTTGAATTTAATAACATTAATAAAGAAATAAATCCTTTTCCTCAATCCTCTGATTATTTAAAAAGTGATGATTTAAGTCCATTATTCATAACTTCTGATTTCTTACTTGAGAATGATTTTTATATAAAAATTCTTAATATATCATCATTTGATGGAGGATATGCAGGGGGCAGTGGAATACAAAATTATGGTTTTAAAATAGATTATGGACTTTCTGATTTTTCTGAGATATCTTTTTTCTATTCTGTAGCAGATGATCCTTTATCAACCAAGTTAAATAAATTTGATTTTATACTGCCTAACTATTGGGAATCTTATGGATTTGCATTTAAAAAATTAATATTAGGAAATCAAAAAAATAGTATTTCGGTAAATACATCAATTGAGTCTTGGTTTGTAAGAAGTGGAAACGATAATGTCCCTAATAACATGTTTAATAATGAAAATATTCAAATAAGAAATAAAAATATAATTGGTTCATTTTCCTTACCAGTAAAAATATCAATGAAAAACATAAACTATAATTTGATCTCTGGAATCTCATTTTTACCATCCAAACAAGTAGATAATAAAAATAATTTTTATGGAAATAATCTTTTCTTTGGAGCAGGATTTGATTGGATTATTGATAAGAAAACTAATTTCAGATCATCTTATGTTTTGCCTTTAGGCCCTGGAAATAATTCTTTTGATCAAGATATAATTTTTAAGAAAAACCCTATATATAGTTTTAGTTTGGAGTGGTCTCAAAATCCTAAATTTGAATATATTTTAGGAATAACTAATGGCTTTGGACTTACTCCTGCAACTGGAATATTAACTATCCCAGCAAATAATAAGCCTTTATATTCAGCTTCATTTAGATATTTTCCTAGTGGTCTAGATAATCCTTACTTTAAAGTTGATAAATTGGGTGAAAGCCTAACATTTGGAGGCTTGATAGTTAATAATGGTTTAATACCTAAAAATAGAACTTTATTATTTTCAAATAGCTTACAAAATAATGGTAATTATCTATCAACAATAAAATATTCTTTTTCAAATGACTTCCAGTTAAATCTTTTATCTTTTGGGAACTCAAAGGGTATTGATTTAAAAGATAATCAAATAAAAAATAACATTATTAATACTTATTTAAATGATAATAATATTTTTTACAGGGTAGGTGGCAAGTTAAATATTTTTAATCAGAGTAGAGGAGATTATATATTTAGTACACTAAATATATCAATGGGAAGGGAATTAAATAATTCAAATAGTCAAGGATATGGTTTCTTAGAATTGGCAAACACTCGTTTATTTGGGAATAAAATTGCTACTAACCTTAGTCCTAAATTCACTTGGAATAATGTAGCTATATCAAGTAGTTTAGGTATTTCTTCAAATTTTGCTTTATCAAATTCAATTGAATTTATTCCGGAATTTAACCTTTCTACTAGTTCAAATTCTGAGAATAATTATGCCTTTGTATTAAGAAAAAAAATTAGCAAGACAAAAACTATTGATTTATTTATTACTAACGCAGCAGGATTATCAGAAATAGGTCAAATGTTTAAATCTAATCAAAATAGTTATGGATTAAAATTCACAATAAAATTGGATTGATTTTATTTAAATTAATAAAATCTTTGAAATTATAATATTAAAAATTAATTTAATTAGTTTAAATCTTTTTTTATAAATTCCTTTTTATATTATCTTCGATCGTTAATCTTATTCCTTTCTTCAAATTAATTTTTAGCGACCATCCTAAAAATTTAATCCTCTCTAAATTTAAAAGTTTTCCAGATGATCCTATTATACAAAAATTTCATTTTCGCTAATTTTTCTTTCCATATAATTATTAAATTAGATTAGTTTTTTGGAGTATTAATTTGGAAACCCTCTTTTTTAAGCATCGATTCTTTCATAGCTTCTTGTAAATCATTTTCTATCATTTCAGATATTAATTCTTCTAGGGTGGTTTTTGGCTCCCAACCAAGTTTTTTATATGCCTTAGAAGGATCACCTAAAAGTTGTTCAACCTCTGTTGGTCTGAAATATTTTGGATCAATTCTTATTACTATTTTTTTAGTATCTGCTCTCCTACCTACTTCATTTAATCCTTCACCTTCCCAGATAATTGATTTTTTATTATCATGATCACTCCATCCAAGTTTTTTAGCTGCTATTTCTATAAAATTCCTAACGGTTTCCATTCTTCCAGATGCAATTACATAATCATCTGGTTTATCTTGTTGAAGCATTAGTCTCATCATATAAACGTAGTCTTTAGCATGTCCCCAATCTCTCTTGGCATTTAAATTTCCCATAAAAATACAATCTTCCAACTCTTGATCGATTCTTGCTAAACCTCTTGTAATTTTTCTAGTGACAAATGTTTCTCCTCTTCTGGGACTTTCGTGATTAAAAAGAATTCCATTGCAAGCAAAAAGACCATAAGCTTCCCTATAATTTACAGTAATCCAATATGCATATAATTT
>CEUK01066740.1_pt1 | contig 11782 bp, 16 predicted proteins | sample 356451 | NCBI WGS metagenome assembly CEUK01 (sample SAMEA2622843, study PRJEB7988) | marine metagenome | isolation source: saline water (ENVO:00002010), including
TGATTCATATTTGACTGCTGAATCAATAACCTATGATGGCAAAGAATTAGTTCGAATTGGCGAAGCATGTGTCGGATGTATGAAAGGCAATACTACCATAGTAGCACAAGACAATGTATCGATGTGGATAAAGACAAATGGAATTGCTCAATATGCGTGGGCTGGAATAATTGGAGGCTTTGCAATGGGATGTTGCGGTATTTGCTTCGGCATTTTTGGTTTGGCAGGCGGCATTACCGTTGGTGTGCAAAACCCCGAGCACAACGTTACAGTAAGAAAATCGGCTCAGCAGCAAGAGGTAACAATCCATCAGACTGGATTTAATTCCAACATAACTTCAACACAAATGACTGAGCCGAACTTTGATTCAATAAGTGGTATGGTTGATAATCAACGAGAAATTGAACCAGAACAAAAGAAAGAAAATTTCTGGGAAAATGTGTGAAAAAGCAAGTTTATTCGTTCAATACCATTATAGCGTGATGCTGTTTACACGCTATCATGCATCCAGTAGGTAAAGTTTTCATGGGGGTTGGCGTTTTTGTTATCCTTGGTGGCGTTATATTAATGGTAATAGGTGGCGAAAATATAGACGATTCCGGAGAATGGGACCCTAGAGACAAAAGTGATTTTAGTGGCAGTAGTGGCGAATCCTCATATTACTATGATGGTGAAGACATGATAATTATGGTACGTGATAACGTTAGATGTGATGAATTTACCATAACAATGTCAAATTCAAGTAGCGACCCAATAGATTTGAAGGATATGTGTGAGGATGATGGTGTAGCACCAATGGGATGGGAAGACGACCCACCAGGTTGGTACCATATGGCGTCAATCTCCTCTTATCGTTTTGCAGAAGGAGATTATACCATCGAAGCAAGTCATAGTTATGAGGTCGTCCCACTTTGGGAAGTAGTTGGAGAAGAACTTGGTGAAGCCGTCGGTGGATTTTTCCAAGGTGCAGCAGGTTTTATGGGAATATGTTGTGGAGTTGGAATTTTTGGTTTCGGTTTGATTTTAGGTCTTTTAGTAACAAATAATGAACAAAAGGTCATTGTCCAAAACGCTGGCATGCCAATGAATAATATGATGATGCAGGCCAATCAAACCACAATGACACAACCAGTATATCAGAAAAATTATGCCGATGTACCGGTTCAGCCACAGTCCACTATTCAACAACCTCAAACTGGTGATTTCTGGAATCAAGAAGAACCAAAAAATCCATTTTGATTACTTCGTTGTCGACACGTCCTCTCTAAATGAGGCACCTAAGTAAAAACCAAGGCAATTTACCATTATATCCGAGATTTTATTGTCCCAAGTTTCTTTGGCAAACTCATAGGGCAAAGCTAATTCTAACAGCTCCCAGCCAACTGATAGTAAAAAGAATACATACCAGTTACTCAGTAAAAATCGGCCGATTGCCGCCCACTGAAGAAAATGACCAACAGACCAAATGTTCAACAAAACCATTCCAACACCATAACTCATTGTTGCAGAGTTTTTTCCAAATCATGTTTAGACATTAATTCAATTTCTGCCACCTTGGTTTCTTGATATTCCCAGGTTGCAAATAAACCAATTAAAAATCCAAGCGGGGCAACCATCATTCCCAGAATCAATATCGGAGTTGAAACATAAATTGGTCGATCACAAGCCAGCATTCTAAGCCATATATACCGTCCAGCGAGAACATCAAAGGCAAGAAAATGAAGCCAGCCAACTATGATGACTTTGTCATCAGAAAAGAATTCTACGATTATTTCTGGAGTTGGCATTTCAGCACCCAGAGTTATGAAGATTTCAGGTAGGCTGGGAATAGCAAGTATCGCATAAGGAATCAGCAAAGGCAAAACAGAAATTCGTAAATCGCCAACTACTTTTTTGGTTATGTTATGCCGTGGAGCAAACCACATAAGACCCCATATTGGAATAATATAGATTGAAGAGATCCAAAACATTACTATTTCTATCTCGATATTCATTCCTCCTGTAGATACTTTCTCCTATCGTGTTGTAAGAATTTGCTGTAAAATGCCGGGAGTAGAATCAAACTAGATAATAATGCCAGAGTAATAGCAACAACAAACGCTTGTCCAAATAGGCGTAATGGGAGTAGCGCTGAGAGATTCAAAACTGCAAAACCGCCGGCAGTCGTCAAGGCTGCTCCAAACATTGCTCTTCCTGTTGTTGCTGAGGCTTTTTCGACCCATTCCTGTTGAGTTCCTCGTGGATTATGCTCGACTTCTTCCTCTAACCTAGTAGTAAAGTGGACTGCATAATCAACTCCTAAACCAAGAGATAAGGCCCCTATAGTAACGGTTTGGGGATTAATATTGTATCCGGTGAAGCCCATTATTCCGTACACCCAGCAGACAACCATCATTAGTGGAATCCACGATACGAACCCTCTTGCTAATCCTTGCTGTATGTTTTGTTGGCGGAACGAGTGAATTGAGACTAACATAACAAGAATAACAATTGCCACAATTGAAGTCGATTGAATCGATGATGCCGCTACATCGGAAGTGGTTTGGGCATTGATTAGACTTCTGCCACTCACTCTGAGGGTTCCATCATCAGGAATCTGTAATTCCGTGTCCGACAATAACTGCTCGATTCTTTCTGTCAAGTCTACGGTAGCCTGCCAATCTAATGTGTTTGCTTGGAAAGAGATCAGTGTCTGTTGTCCATTGGAATGTAGTAAAGCGCCGCTAACCTGTCTTCCTGTTTCGTTCACAAGTAGCCATTGCGATAATTCTTCCCAGGCGAGAGAATCCCCGTTTTCTATGTCAAACATAATATCGTCTAGTAACTGATATTGAGTTCTCGATTCTTGAATTAAATCCCACAAGCCGTTCGGCACCCCTGTTACATCTGGGCTCGTAGAAATAGCATTCATGGTCATGTTCCATGATTCCCATCCATCCTCGCTTAGTACCTCGCCATCGTATACAATGTACAATGGGGAACGACTACTTTGGAAGTCATCGGACAGCATGATGAAATCAGCAACTACCGGAATACTTGGGTCAAATTGATCACGTTGTTCAAAGCCAACCTCGAGTTGTTGAAAACCAACAAACATTGGAATTAGTAGGATAAATGCAATCGCTGCAACCTTTTTTGGTTGCATGGACAGTCTTCCAAGACTCTTGGCGATTGGACCAATCTCAATTTTACTCGCCTTGTCGACGGCTAAGCGTTTTGGTGGAATTAATGTCATTAGAGCAGGTAGTGCGGATATGCTTAACAGATAAATCAGAAATAGACCAATGGCTATTACTGTGCCGAATACTTGGAGAAATGATAGTGCTGAAAATCTAAATGAAAGGAATCCGACCATATCAGTAAAAATTGCAATCAATAGAGCAATGGAGGTAAATATTGTCCCTCTTTGAATGGCTAACTTCCGCGCTTCAAATGAGAAATCCCGCATAGTTTCTGCTGTTTGACCTTCTGCTGAATTTTTCAGTTCTTCCCTTATCCGTAACACAACATGCAGACCATAATCAACGCCTATGGCGAGCAAAAGTACCGGAATCGAATTCATTGCGGCGTTGAAAATCATATTCACTCCAAGGTATTCTAACCACCCTGACAAGCCATAAGTTGCTGCTATAGCAAATATTGTCAGCACCATTACGTAAGCAGTTTCTCGTTTACTGCGGAAATTAAACCACAGTATAATCGCTAGCAACAAGAATGCAGAACCAGTCAAAATTCCAATTTCTTTACCGAGTGTGGCAGTCGAACCCACACCAAACTGGGCGAATGAAAATGTTCTAATCTCATCATCGTTGGTTGATTCTTTAATCTCTTCCAACATAGCTGCTGACCACTTGTCGATGTTATTCTGAGCTCGATCGAATTCAGTTGGCTCCAAACCATAGACTACAGGGTCGTTGCTGATTACTAAAGTAGTAATGATCGATCCTGACATATTCCATGGGTCAGCTCGATTTTGCTGAGCAATGTTTGACAAAATCGATTCTCTAAAATCTACTTCTTGTAGTCCTTTGATAATGTTTAATTGACCAATTATCGGGCCGGTAGCAGCGTAAATCTGTCCTTTCTCAGCCTCGCTTCTATTACTATCAAAACCTGCAATTGTGTTAATTTGGAATAATAGTTCATTGATTTCAGTCAAGATATTATCGCCTGAATCCAATCTCATTTGCCATGACTGAGGGTCACTAAAGTTCCACTCCAATAATCTATCAGCCGTTATTGGTTGAAACGACGGGATGATAACTGAATGCTGCACTAAATCTATCAAAGATTGAGACAGTTGGGTAGAATTTGCTAATCTGACCTCTTCGATGGACGACGTCATTTGGCCAATCCACCCTTCGGCATATTGAGCATCTTGAAGCAGATGCCATTGGATAACGCTGCTTGCCATACCTGAGTTTGCTTGGGTCCCAAACAATGGATAGTGGTACGGCAAAAAGTTTGCATCTTGTAGCAGCGTTGCTTCAATTAATGCAAGTTGCTGCCAAGTTTTCTCAAGTTGCAAGTCGCCTTTCTCAACTTCATCAATTACCCGAATAAAATCAACTGAGGCTTGGTATTCATCTTCAATTTCATTAAGCAAATCTACGGTTTCATTGTCTGGAAAAAATCCGTCTTCACTATTATCGAATTTGAGATGCATACCACCTGATGAGAGTATCATCAAGGCGAAGAAGAGGCATAGTAGAACAGTTTTAGGGCGCTCAACACTTTTCCTAGTAAGAGCAAAAAATAAATTTGCCATGAAGTGAATTACCAGTTTTATTATAAAAAAAGATGGTTCTTACCATCGAAGAATCAGTTTAGCTTCAGCCGAGATTCGTTGCTTACTCGTCGTACGGTTGCCAGTCTTCATCGCCCTCTAACCTATACCACCAGTATCCATCATCATCCTCGAACCACTCTGTACCATCTTCGTCGATTGAGTAGCCTTCTGGATACTCTTCTTCATCTTCATAGGCGTTGGGGTCAAGCATACCGGTTTCCTCGGTAATCTCTTGCTTTACTCTTGAAATATCTTCATCGGCGTCAGCGAAAACACGATTGACTACGCCAATGTTTGCAACATGGTCTCCCTCTCTAACCGCTTTGTCAGAATCTTTCATGAATTCTTGAGCCATTCTATTCTTGTAATCTTCAAATTCATCACGCCCAAAACTACCAGTAAATTCGTTGCCCTTAGCCTTCATCAACTGATCAAGATTCTGGCGTTTCTTACCCTTTAATTCTGGTGCATCTGGTACATCGCCCATGTAAAACGGGTCTTCATCTTCATCCATTTTTGGAAACGTTCTACCATTAGGATCGGCTTCTTCAATCGCTTCAATGATTAAATCATGCTCCTCTTCGTCAATTTTTTCCTCGTCATAATTTTGCGCAGTAATGGTCACCAACTTTTCCAAGTTTTTCGCTAACATGCGTTCGTTAACGCTAGTCTCGACTAATTTGTCAACCTGTTTCAATAATCTCTCGTAAGGACTTCCAGCAATGGCGCCGAGAAACTTACCCAAGCCTCGCTTCTTCCGCGCCATGGGCTGAAAGGCCAGCCCATGCAATATGAATTTAATCATTGGAGACGGGCAGTTTCATCAACACCTACCCCTTGGATAGTAACGATAAGATGGTTGAATCATGGCTCGAAGAAATCATGAAATCATACAACCAAGAATCCTACGATTCGAGAAATTCCTACGCTGCCCAACTTCATATGCCTGGTGAAATCTTCCAAAATTTGGTTTGGTGGGCGCTAAAATCATTGCCAGATGAAATCTTAGTCGGTCTGGATATTGATTTCAATAAGCGACAAAATCCAGCGGTTGATGAGTATTTTAGAAGTGAACAACAGGTCGATGGATTGTTTCAGGGCCAGGGTTATTTGATCGATGAAGCACACATTGTGAACCGTGGCGATTCATATTCTGTACACCATCTGCCAGAAGATTGGACTGACGATATTTTTGCCCCTTCAAGAGGAGCTAGGGCTGGCAGATTTACCCATTGGTTGCATACTCATCCTAACGCACCGGCAATCCCTAGTGGAGCAGATGCTGATGCTTCTCAAGAAACCGCTGGAGTTGACATGATTCTTGGATTACGGTTTTCTCCAACAGGGCCGCTGCCATGGTTTGACGATGTTGAAGGTAAACGCAGAATCCTTGGTAAAGAGGCAGTCCCTAAACAAACACCAAAAGCCGCAAAACAATTCTTTAGGCATAACGAATTACCGGTTGTTGGTATTGCACCAAGTGGTCACGTAATACATGAGGTGCAATTGATTGCCTTTCACAAGACTGGTCTTGGCGTGAATGTGATTTTTACTGATACCGATAATCTACCTTACGGCTGGAATTCAATGTTAGAAAAACACGGTTAAATCAGCCCAATTTAATCAAAATCTAGGCAAAAATCATAGACTTGTTCGTTGGACGTTGGCAATCTATGAGTTTTGAAGAGGTTAACCAGCAAGCGAAGTTGTACAAAATTATCCTGCAAAATCATTATGATGATTTTACCAATTATTACATCGGAGAAATAACCTATGATGACTTTTCATGTAAAGTAGATATTGCATATCGGATAGAACACGGAATGTTCCCTCAAATAGACGAACGAATGGCATACAATTTACCTCAAGTAATAACCGAAGTTGGCCGGGAACTCATGCAAGCCATTGATGAAGCATATCAAGATGAAGAGACGGATTTATCACCATACTCACAAAATGTAAAACTGTACAAGAAAATCATGCAGGCGTGCTACAACCAATTTATCGATAACTATCACGGAGACTTAGAATTCGAAGAGTACTGCTGTAAAATCGATATCAAGTACCGAATAGAGCACGAGTGTTTTCCCCACGATGATGAGTATCAAATGGCTGCGCGATTGATGGTTTGCGCAATTAATTTCGGTAAAGAGCAGATAGCTACACTTGACAAATCCATTGATGAAGTTATGTACAGTGATATGATAGAAGCTGCCGCAGATACCTTGTGGGATTGTATCAACGAATTTCTCAATACCCCATTTCATCAATTCATCTCAGAAGAACATGGTTATGCATCATCAAGGAGATTCCCAAGGAAATTTATTTTTGATGATTCCGTGCTTAGTTCCTTAGAGCCATACAATACAGATAACCCAAGAGAGGTTGTTGAGGAGGCGTTTTCCTGGCTGAAAAAGAAGAGATACGTAAGAATTGTTGAGAAGGGTGCCAAATCAAAATATGATATCTGTGAACTGGTTGATGTTTGAATAGTTGGCTAACTCAAGTGCTGATAGATTCTATCTATTCTCTCTGGGTTCAGCCCGATATCACCCCATCCTAATCGTGATTCAGAATGGATTTCAATCAAGCAACCTTCATCCAATTGTTGAATGCTAACCACTACATCATCAGGAAACTGCCAAAATTTAGTCTTCTCAACAAAATGGACAAAATAATTCACTTGGTCATTATTTTCGAATATAATTTCATGATTATAGTCGGAAATGTAGTCCCTAAGATCATCATAGACACTTTCAGCAGAATAATTCAGCATAGTAGCGTAACTCTGCTCAAGACGGTAATCTTCACCACCCCCTAAATGAGCACAATTGCCACTTGTTGATTCACAGTTTGGCATAGCAGTAATCTCATCATCAGGTGCAAGTACAATTATTCCTAATTGTACAACAAGCCAAGGTGAAGCAATAAGCAATGCTATTACCATACCTTTGGTCGCAACTGGATGTTTTGCCAAACTGCCTAACACGAGAAGAAATCAAAGTCATAGGATAAAAAAGAGCGTATCACTCCAATTTTGACCATGTACCGTTGTTAAAGTGGTAAATTATTGGCACACCAGTAGGCACTTCTAATGACAAAACTTGCTCTTTCGATAGAGATTCAATGCTCATTATAATACTACGGAGAGAGTTACCGTGAGCAGCGACAAAGATATTCTTACCAGCCGTTAAACTGGGAATGATGTTCTGCTCAAGGTAGGGAATTGTTCGTTTTGCTGTCAGCTCTAAAGACTCCCCATTAGGCGGTGGTACATCGTAGGAGCGACGCCAAATATGAACTTGCTCAGCGCCGTATTTCTGCCTTGTAGCATCCTTGTTGAGCCCTTGGAGATCACCATACATGCGTTCATTAAGTTGCCACGAAACATGAACGGGCAGGATATTTGCACTACCTGCCTCGCCTTTTATTTGGGCCCACTGGATCATCCTTGCCTCATTTTCTGATACCTTCCCAGCATCAACTTCCGGATATTGGAACACTGGAGTTTTATCATGGTCATTTTGTGCAAGAGCAATCATTGCGGTCATTTGCGCTCTAATAAGAGTCGAAACATGGACTTCATCGATATCATACTGGGCTATTTCTTTTCCACCTTGAATCGCTTCGTCAATTCCTTTATTGGTCAGAGGCACGTCAACCCAGCCAGTAAATAGCCCTGCTGAGTTCCACATTGATTGGCCGTGACGCATCAAAATTAAAACTTGCATTTTTTCACCTTCATAATGTGTTTAGAGATTCTTAATTATGCTTCATTTTGTATTATACAAGATAATTCAGACTGATAACCCAAATCCCCGGAATCAATGACCAAACTAAACTAAGAAAAATCGAAGAAATAGTTCTATTTGAGTATTTTTCGAATCTTCTCATCAACCTGTCATCCAAATCCTCTTTAATCCATTGGGCCAGTTTTTTAGAAACTTTTTCCGGAAATGAGGCTATATTTTCAACTGCACTTAAACTAGAAATACTGATTTTTCTTATGAACGATTTTTTTTCTTTTTGTTTCTTTTCCAATCTTTTTTTGAGTAAGCCTGCTGAAAACTTTACTGCTGTTCTACGTATTATTCCCTTGCTATGAATTACAAATCGAAGTCCGTCTAAGGCGTTTCCTGTAATTTTTTTTAATCGGTTTGTGTCTTCAGCCAATTTGCTCAGTTCTCTATATATCGCAAGTGATTTTAACAGGTCGAAAATTAGCCAAACCCCAAAAATCATAATTGTAAACAATACTAAGGTCAGCGATAAATCACTAACGCTTAATCTGACATATTGATTCTGAAGTATCATTGCAATTAAAACAATATATGGAAGTATACCTAGCATAATCTCGTACCTTACAAATGCCTTGAGCCCGGGAATCTCTAAATTTTCAACTAATTTACCGCCCTGAACTGCATTTTTACGACCATCAAATATTTTGACAAACTTTCTCGCTCCAGATAGTAACACCCAAGATCGTAGCATAAATGTCGGTATTAACAACAGTAAGACTAAATGTAACAGTGATAACATCTCATCACCAAATTATTGAAAATATGTAAATAAATAATACCGGTACGATTACATTTATGATTTGTATCAAACTTGACACCCACCTATTCTCTTGGTTAGTCCAAGTTTCGACTCTTTTTGAAACATACGCATTTATTTGCTCATCTGCTAAACTCAAGCCTGATTTGGTAAGTTTCTTGCCTTCAATAGCTAAATTAGTAACTGTGTCAACAACTTTCCCACCGATTGCTGTAAGATTTTCTAATATTGCTGCAGAGTCAACCTTCTTACTTGTATCAATTAAGTTCATTGGTTTAATATCCAAATCTCTATGTTCCACATAATCTGGTATGTCCATTTTGCTTAGAGAATTTATCTTGCTTCTAGAGATGTTAGAAAAATTGAGCATGGCAAAGAGATATTTCGGGTGATGTATCTTGTCAAGTAACTTTTTTTGCATACTTGGGATGTAAGGAGTAATCATATTTCTAAATTTGATTGAGGAAAATATATTGTGAAAAAGCCAAACTGCATAAAGTATCAAAATTAACACCAAATTTGTAAAAGTATAGCTTATGTCATCCGGTCTGCCAAGATAGAGTCTTATCAGGATAACAGTCAATAGTGGTAAAATAGAAATTAATACTTCTTTCATCAAAAAGAGTTTTATTTTTCTCAAGTTTTTCCCTGATTGTTCGGGACCGCTCAAAAACGTAATGATTTGCTTTTTCTTTTTCTTACTTTCTTTCTTTTCTTTGATAGAAAATCCATACTCAACCCTCAATCTGTTTAATGGTATCAAAACACAATAAATACTAATCAAAAATAAGAACAAAGCCAATATAATGTACGAATTCATAAGAGAGTGGGAAAAAAACGTCTCTCTTATGGTGTTTCCCATGAAAATCCCCTCACAGGGTGCTTAACTCCGAATAGTATAGAGTTTTACTCGAATCATTCGATATGCTTAGTAAGTCTGTTCTCCAAGCCATCGAGAGCAGTGCAAGCTACTCGGCCAACTTTTCTACCATATGCATAAGATGCGCCGGCGACTGATCCAATAGTGACTGCGTTCATAGTAATCCTGCCAACACTTAGTGCTGTCGCTAGTATGATAGGAATCATTTCTTGCCACCTCGAGATTTCGTTTTTTTGTTCTCAATCACTTTTACTTCATTTATTAGTCCTGCAGCGATTCTGTCTTCTTCATCCGCATATTTGTTAAAATAATGCTTCCAACTACTCTGGACCACACCTACCGCATAACTCGTTACCGCTACCGCTAACGTTGTTCTAATTATTGCTCCAATCATATTTTCATTCTCCTATATTTTTTTGCTATTCTCAATACGAAAATAACGTCGCTCCATGATGGTTTTTTCCTATTTGGAAGTGCATGTGCAACACCATTACGCATTTGAGAAATTGAGATCAGTCGATTCTTGTCATCGGCTGACAAATTTGTGACTCGTGTACATTCTTTTATGACGATATCACTTGTTATTTTTGACTTTTTCATAACCTTGTAGAATCTAACATCATTTTCCAACTCACTCCAGGCATTTAGTAAAGCAAACGATGGATTATTTGAAAGAAAGGAATGGAATATTTCTCTTCTGGCCCTTGAATTCCTATCCCAGGAATTGTATGGGAGTTTGGAGACATCAATTCTTTTTGTCACAAAATTTATCATTACATCACTCTTCTTCGTTATTTTTTATCCTTGCTTTGGGATTAACAGCCTTGACGACACCATCAGATACCGCTCCCACGACGTTGCTTGCAGTTTCAACGGTGATCTTAGTGACCTCTCCAGTTGCATTAATCGCAGCTTTGATAACTCTACTAGAGCCAACTGCTAACTCAACAACTGTGGTCTCACCAGCATTAACTATCTCTTTTACTGCTGATGAAAATTCATCAATCAGAGATGTCAATCCTTTTGACACCTTGTCAACCGCTTTTTTGCCGGACATGATTCAACGATAGTACAGCCATACATAAACAAATGAGGTTAATTATACCGGTATAAATTACCCGCAATTAATTGTCAGATGGTAAATAAAAGAAATCCTCTGGATAGTAACCTAGTCTAACACCCCAATCTATCCATCTAGCAACATCTGATCGTAAGGTTCGCCCATTTTCTGTGACGTCATAGGAAATTACTGGGTGTCCTCCCCTTCCTCGTTCGTCTATCATATTTGCAATCACATGTCCGGATTCAACCAATCTAGTTAGATGTAATTTCAGTTCCTTTCGTTCAATTCCTACGGCTCTCTCAATTCGCATCAATCTACGTGTTTCAGATTCTCTTTCCCGCATTCTAGACAGGTATAATAAAACGCGATAAATTGTTACAGAAAGGTCTCTGCGACGCTTCTCCATGATTGGGGGTTAAAATACCACATAAAAAATATAACTACGGTACCGAAGAAATCATGAAGTTATGATGATTCGGACAATCATGGTCTT
>CEUK01186254.1_pt1 | contig 11745 bp, 9 predicted proteins | sample 356451 | NCBI WGS metagenome assembly CEUK01 (sample SAMEA2622843, study PRJEB7988) | marine metagenome | isolation source: saline water (ENVO:00002010), including
ATCGAAATTTAACATTGGATCATTAAAAAAAAATGTTGTGTCAAACATTCTTAAATCTTCACCAAAACATTTAACACCATTTTGTTTTGGATTTTTAGCGCCAAAAGATGGCTTAGGTGTAAAGTCAAAAGTCGTGGTTTTTATATATGGAGCCCCATAAACTTGAAAAGGAAAAGGTGTTCCTCTACCAATACTAACTGTTGTCCCTTCAAAAAAACATAAAGATGGGTAAAGGTATACACTCATCATATTAGGAAGGTTTGGAGATGGAGGAATAGGAAGTTTGTATTTCATTGAATGATCATAGTTTACACATTCTATAACTTTTAAATTACACTGTACAGAATCTTTTAACCATTTCTCTCCATTTATCATTTGAGCATATTCTCCAACAGTCATCCCATGAACTATTGGCACTGGATGCATACCAATAAACGATTTATATTTTTTTCTAAGAATTGGACCATCTACATAAAAACCATTGGGATTTGGCCTATCTAAAACTATTAAAGGAATATTATTTTCAGCACATGCCTCCATAACATAGTGCATGGTACTTATATAAGTATAAAACCTAACTCCAACATCTTGCAGATCGAAAATCATTACATCAATTTCTGCTAAAATTTGAGAAGAAGGTTTTCTTCTGCTTTTCCCATGTAAGGAAACGATTGAAAGTCCTGTTGATTCATCAATTTCATCATTAATTTTCTCTCCTGCATCTGCTTTTCCTCTAAAACCATGTTCAGGTGAAAAAACCAATTCAACTTCTATTCCAATTGACAATAAAGAATCCACCAAGTGAGTTCGATTAACCACAGTGGTTTGATTTGCAACAATTCCAACTTTCTTATCTTTTATTAATGGTAAATATTTTTGAAACTGTGATGCCCCGACAAGAATTTTATGATCAGAAAATTGAGCAGGGATAATATTGTTGCAAAAAAACATCATCATAAAAAAGCAAAAGGTTACTTTTAATAAACCATTGCATAATAAAAAGGATTGTATTTTTGATTTCATATAACTTACAAATTAACTTAAATATTGAATACTGAATTATTTATAGCAAAAAGAATGCTAAAAAAAGAAAAGCATTCAAAAAAAATTTCAAAACCAATTGTATGGATATCAATTGCTGGAATTTCTTTAGGGTTAGCTGTAATGATCATTACCATTTCAATTGCTACAGGTTTTCAATCAGAAATTAAACAAAAACTATTAAGTTTTGGAAATCATATTCAAATTGAAAGATTGTATAAAAACAGCAATTATGAAAGTTCACCAATATCAACAATTGATTTTCCAATCGATTCTATTATTAAAAATAACAAAATTCGTTCCATTCATAAATTTGCATATAAACCAGCAATTATTCAAACAAAAAACAATTCACTAAAAAACAAAGATGGCATTACCATTAGAGAGGTAGAGGGAATTGTATTTAAAGGTTTAGAAGAAAACTACAATAAAAATTTCTTAAAAAAATATTTAATTCATGGGAAGATGCCCAAATTTAAAAGTATCGATAACGACACTGTGATTTTATCAAACATTACTGCTAAAAAATTAAGAACAAATATAAATGAAAAAATAAGTGCTTTTTTTATAATTGATAACAAGCCTAAACAAAGGAATTTCATTTTAGGAGGCATCTATGAAACTGGACTTCAAAATATTGATGAGAAATTTGGCTTTATTGGATTAAATAAATTATCAGCTTTAAATAAATGGCCATTTTCAAAAAAAGAAAGCAATCTAAATTATACTGGAGGATATGAGATAGTACTAAAAAATTTTAAGGATTGTAACAGTACATTTATAAAAGAAAACATAAAACCTTTTTTTAATGCTGAATTTAGTATAACTACTATAAAAGAAAGGCATAATGAAATATTTAAATGGTTAGAATTAATCTATCAAAATGTATATATCATCATAGTTTTAATGATTGTAGTATCAATAATAAACATGACCGCAGCTTTACTTGTCCTCATTATTGAAAGAACCAAAATGATAGGAATTTTAAAATCTATAGGAATGAAAAACTGGGGAATTAGAAAAATATTTATTTTTCATGGAGGATTTTTAATTGGAACAGGTTTCTTTTTTGGCAATTTACTTGCCTTTATTATTATTTTTCTTCAAAACCATTTTGAAATACTTACTCTTCCTCAAGAAAATTATTTCTTAAATGTTGTTCCTATGCATTTTCCTATTAAAAACATAGTATATATTAACCTGATATCATTTGCAGTTTGTTTTTTTGCCCTTGTTTTACCAAGCTTTTTAACTACAAAAATTTCGCCAGTAAAGGCAATTCAAACCGAAATATAATTATGATAATTTAGATAATGCCTCTTTAATACGATCCATAGCTAAAGTTAATTCTTCCATAGAAGCTGCATATGAAATTCGAACACATTCAGGTGAGCCAAAAGCATTTCCAGTAACTAATGCCACTTTTGCTTCATCTAAAAGAAACAAACATAAATCATCTGCATTTTGAATCAATCTATCTCCAAAAGAAGTATTAAAAAATTTACTTACATCTGGAAAAACATAGAATGCTCCTTCAGGCTTGTTAAGCTCTAATCCATCAATTGAAGAAAGTCTTCCTAATATAAAATCTCTTCTATTTAAAAAAGCATCTCTCATTTCATGAATCACACTTGGATTAGCCTCAACAGCAGCTTTAGCAGCTCGTTGAGCGATACTAGATGCTCCTGATGTAAATTGACCTTGAATTTTCGTACATGCATCAGCAATCCATTGTGGGGCACCAATATACCCCAATCTCCAACCAGTCATAGCAAAAGCTTTAGAAACACCATTAACAGTAACCACTTGGTCATATATATTATCAAATGAGGCTAAAGAAGAATGAGAACCAATGAAATTAATGTGTTCATAAATTTCATCACTAATAACAACAATTTGAGGATGCTTTGCAATAACATCTGCTAAAGCTTTCAACTCCTCATTTAAATAAACACTACCCGAAGGATTACACGGAGAACTATAAATAATCATTTTAGTTCTTTCAGTAATAGCATTGTCTAGTTGTTTCGGAGTTATTTTAAAATCATTTTCAAGTTTAGCATCAATAACCACTGACTTTCCTTCACCAAGCTTCACCATTTCTTCATAACTCACCCAATATGGTGCAGGAATAATTACTTCATCTCCAGGATTTACCACACTCATTATTACATTGGCAATAGATTGTTTAGCTCCAGTAGAAACAACAATTTGATTTGCAGAATAATTAATGTTATTATCTCTTTTAAATTTAGCTGAAATGGATTCTCTTAAATCTTGATAACCATTTACAGGCATGTATTTAGAATAGTTTTGATTAATTCCTTCAATAGCAGCCTTTTTAATAAAATCTGGTGTATTAAAATCTGGTTCACCAAGACTTAAACTAATTACATCTATACCTTGAGATTTTAATTCTCTACTTTTTCTTGCCATGGCTATTGTGGCAGATTCTGAAAGTGAATTTATCCTATCAGAAACTTTTTGAGTGTCTAAAATTTTCATGTCGCAAAAGTAATTATTTGTATGTTTTATTATTTAATTTTTTTTAAATTAATGTACACTTTATTCACTTTTGTAACAAGTATTCCTTTTATTCGTAATAAATACCAATTTTCAATAAAATAAGATGAAAGATATTTTGATTGTAGCGATTCCAATAATTGGAATGTTAGTTATTTGTTACCTAATATTAAAACATTATTTGGATAAAGAAATTGCTGAAAAAAATAAAAGCATAGTAACTTTAAAAAACAAAGAGTATCTACCTTTAAAAATGCAAGCTTATGAAAGAGCCATTTTGTTTTTGGAAAGAATAGACCCAAACAATTTAGTTATAAGAGTTCATAAAAACGGAATGACATCAAAAACACTTCATGGCGAATTAATAAAAACTATAAGAGATGAATACACACATAACATGTCTCAACAGATATATATATCTCTTAAAAGTTGGGATGAGTTAAAAAAAGCTAAAGAAGAAACAGTTCAATGTATAAATATGGCGATGAACTCAATAGCTGAAGACGGAACAACCGTTGACTTAAGCTCTAAAATTTTTGAATTAATGGCAAAAAAGGATAAAACACCAACAGAAAAAGCGTTAAGAAAAATCAAAATAGATTTTCAAAGAAGCTTTGAATAATTTATTTTAATTCCTCTCTACTGGAACAAGTTTTTGGTGCTTTACTTTTGTTCATCATTATTTGAATTCTTTTCTTTACCAATAGCTGGAGGAATGGCACGCATAAGATTTGGAGAAGATTTATCATCATGTCTTTCTGTAACAAGATTCATTTCATCAATCAAATGCTTTGCTCCAGCATATTTATCAATAATAAAAAGCGTATATCTTATATCAACTGATATTGTTCGTTGAATATTTGGTTCAAAATAAATATCGCCACTCATAGCTTCCCAGTTACCATCAAAAGCAGTTCCGATTAATTCACCATGAGCATTAATCACAGGACTTCCTGAATTTCCACCTGTAATGTCATTATTTGACAAAAACCCAACAGGTAGCTGCCCATCTGATTTTCTAGCATATGGACCAAAGTCTTCAGCTTCATACAAGTCTTTTAAACGTTGCGGAACATAAAATTCATGATTTTTATCTTCTGTATTTACTTCTTTTTCCATTACCCCTTTTAAAGTTGTTATGTAATCGTAATGTATTGCATTAGCAGGTGAATAAGACAATATATTTCCATAGGTAAATCTCATTGTTGAATTGGCATCAGATGCTTTGTTCATTCCCATTTTCTGCAACCCATCAACAAATAACCTCATCCCCCTATTAAAATCGGATTCCATTGCTGATTGTGGCATCATTATTTTATTTCTATAAAGAGTAATAAAATCTTTTTGCAATTGAAAAACTGGATCTTTATCAAGGTATTTTTTAGAAATTCCTTTTTCTACCCAAGCCTCAAAAGACTCATAAGAACTAAAAGGTGTTTTACTAAAATACTTTGTTGAAAATGCTTTAAAATCTCCTTTGTACTTACCTCCTAAATTACTTAATGCTTCAGGATGAAATTCTTTTGGAACATCATTATAATACAAATCAAGTACTGCAGCAAGAGTATTTTCATCAACAACAGCGTTATAATCTTTATAATAGTCTTTAGCAGAAGCTAATAAAGATGCTTTTGCTTGTTTTATATCATCTTCTGATCCTGACGATAATGCTTGATAAATTTTTGAACGTTCACTTAAATTTCTTACAACAAAAGCCAGCACTTCAGATCCAAAAATTGCTTCTTGAAAATAAACACCCGGAAGTGTATACTTTTCAGTATTCTTTTCTGATTCTTTTACTAATTCAAGGGCCTGACCGTAAGTGCTTTCTAGTTTATTAGACTTATACCAATTAGAAAAATCATTTTCTATTTTTTGCTTTTTCTGCACAACATTATTTTTAACCAATTGTTGACTTTGACCTAAAAAGTATTTCCAGTAATTACTTACACTAGCATGTTTAGAAGCATATTGAATACGAACTTTTTGGCTCTTTTCCATTTCAGCCTCCATTATATCCAACTTAATCCTTCGAATTTTAACACGTGCTGGTTGTTCAATATCAACAGCTTTTTGAACACCCCATGATGTAAGATAACGATCTGTACTACCTGGATAACCCATAATCATAGCATAATCGCCTTCTTCAATCCCCGCAATAGAGACAGGCAAAGAGTGTTTTGGAGAATAAGGAATATTATCTTCAGCATATTCAGCTGGCTTATTATCCTTATTAGCATAAATTCTAAACATGGTGAAATCACCAGTGTGACGAGGCCACATCCAATTGTCCGTATCTCCACCAAATTTACCTATAGAACTGGGCGGTGCTCCAACCAATCTAACATCGTTGAACACATTATATGTAAATAAATAATATAAATTTCCATAATAAAAAGACTTAACCTGAACTTTAAAATCGTCTCCAGCCCCTTCAGAATATTTCTTTTTTATAAATGCCATGTTTTTCCCAATAAGTTTATTTCTTTCATCTTCACTCATACCATCAGTTACCCCATCTAATACTTTATCAGTTACATCAACAATTTTATCTAAAAACCAAACTCCAAAATCTGCTGGAATTTCTTCAGATTTATTCATAGCCCAAAAACCATCGGTCAAATAATCGTGATCTGTATTGCTATTAGCTTGAATAGTTCCAAACCCACAATGATGATTCGTAAGCATTAAACCTTGATCAGAAATTATTTCTCCAGTGCAAAAACCTCCACCTAGAGCAACAATAGCATCCTTTAAACTGGAATTATTAGCACTGTAAATCTGCTCAGGTGTTAATCTAACGCCGCATTGAACCATATTTTTGTAAGTAGCATCACCTAATAGCATAGGCAACCACATGCCCTCGTTGGCTTTAGAAATAATTACATTTAACAGTAAAAACAGCGACAGGAATAATTTTGAGATAATTTTCATTTTATATTTTTTAGTTATTTGATTATGCTAAAAGCATGCCAAAAATAAAATAAAATAGATAACAAAATACAGCTAGAAAAAGATTTCCTAGTTTTTGATAAGAATCATTAAACCATCACGTATTGGAAGCAACAAATTAGTGACCCTATTATCTTCATGAACTTTAGCATTAAATAATTTAAGTGATTCGGTTTCTAAATCATTGGACTTTACTTCACTTAATACCTTTCCGCTCCATAACACATTATCTGCAATTATCCAGCCACCCTGGCGAACATTATCAACTACAAGATCAAAATAATTAGAATAATTTTCTTTATCAGCATCTATAAATACCAAATCCCATTTTTCATGTAAAGTGGGGATTATGTCTAATGCATTACCAACATGCATTTTGATTTGTGATTTAAAAGTTGATTTTTCAAAATAAGTTTTAGCAAAAGCTTCTAACTCTTCATTTTTATCAATAGTAGTTAAACACCCTTTTGAAGAAAGACCCTCAGCTAAACATAGAGCACTATAACCAGTGTATGTGCCAATTTCTAAAATTGAAACTGGTGCCAAAGCCTTTGAAATCATACTCAAAAACCTTCCTTGTAAGTGTCCAGAAAGCATTCTTGGTTGTAAAATTTTTATGTGAGTTTGTCGATTTAACTCGTACAACAAATCGCTTTCTTTTGACGAATAAGAAAGAGCATATTTTTCTATTTCACTGTCTATAAAATCCATTGTTTAGTTGAGAAGCTTCTTAACCATGGAAGAAATTAATTGTCCATCGGCTTTCCCCTTCAATTGCCCCATTGCTGGACCCATAACTTTTCCCATATCTGAAGGGCCAGTTGCTCCAATTTTTTCTATGATTGATTTCAAAATATTTTGGACTTCAGATTCGGAAAGTCTAGTAGGAAGATAATCTTCTAGCACCTTTGCTTGGGCAAATTCTTCTTTAGCCAAGTCTTCTCGTTTTTGTTCCAAATAAATTTTATGAGCCTCCATTCGTTGTTTATGTAATTTAACAACAATATTTTGGGCAATTTCATCAGAAATGTCTTTGGAAGAACCTTTTGATGATTCAATTAAAAAAGCAGATTTAATTGCTCTTAAGGCTGATAAACGCAATTTATTTTTTGCCAACATTGAGGCTTTGATGTCAGCATTTAATTTGTCAGAAACACTCATTTAATCTACATTGTCATGAAGAAAACTATTTGAATCACTTAACCCAGTATTTTTATCACCATTTTCATCTTCATTTTCCCACAATGTAAATCTAGATATATTTGAATCAGTTGATTTTTTAACATCATCTAACTCAATATTTCTTCTTTTAAATGCTGGTTCATTTTCCATTTCATTTAAACCTAAAGGAGATCTTAATTTTTGAGTAGCCAATTTTATTCTATTAATTCTTTCTTCTGTCATTTCCTTTGACTCAACTGATCTTTCTTCTTCAGAAACTTCTTCATTCATTGATTCAGTTACAATATCTGATTTAATTTCTGGTTGAGGCTCATTAAAAAAGTTTTGTTCTTCATCATCTTCTTCAAGCATGAATCTTATTTTACCATCATTTAATTCTTTTTCTGTTTTTTCAGCTACAACCTCAACTTCAGAACTTAAATCCTTAACCTGATCAACAGGCTCTTCCTCTAAAATATATCTTTTAACCTCACTTGCTAAAGGAGATTCTTCTTCAACTTGTGGTTTTACAATATTTTCCTGTACAGGATTTTCAATTTCTTGTGTAATAATAGTTGGCCTTTCATCTTCTAAAGATATTTTAATTTTTTCTGGCTGTTTCATTGGAATACCAGTGTATGGCGATGTGTTAAAACCAGTAGCAATTATAGTTACACATAATTTATCGCCTAAGGATTCATCATAACCATGTCCCCAAATTACATCAGCTGTACTTCCTGCTTCGTCTTGAATATGATCAGTTATTTCTGAAATTTCATCCATTAAAACTTCTTTACTTCCATAGGTAATATTAAGCAATACATATGTTGCTCCTTCAATATTATTGTCATTTAAGAGTGGTGATAATAAAGCATTCTCAACACATTTTTGAGCTCTATCTTCTCCTTCGGCTTCAGCTGATCCCATAATAGCTACTCCACTATCCTTCATAACTGTATTAACATCATTAAAATCAACATTAATTTGTCCAGTAACTGAAATCACTTCTGCAATTCCTTTAGCTGCTATTGCTAATACATCATCTGCTTGTTCAAAAGCATTTACTAAAGATAAATTACCAAACATTTCTCTTAGTTTGTCATTATTAATCACTAACAAAGTATCTACCGCCTCTCTCATTTTCTCGATACCATCCTCAGCTTGGGTTCGTCTTTTTTTACCTTCAAACTTGAAAGGAACAGTAATAATACCTACTGTTAAAATCCCTAATTCTTTTGCTGCGCTTGCTATTACTGGAGCAGCACCAGTACCAGTTCCTCCTCCCATTCCTGCAGTAACAAAAATCATTTTAGTATTTTTTTCTAAAATAGCTTTTATCTCATCTAAATTTTCAATAGCTGCATTCATACCTACATCCGGTATTGAACCCGCACCTCTTCCTTCAGTTAAACTTTGACCCAGTGGTATTTTAATTGGCACAGGGCTAATATCAAGAGCTTGATGATCTGTATTACAAACAATAAAATCTACTCCCTTTATTCCTTGTCGGTACATATGGTTAACCGCGTTGCTTCCTCCTCCTCCAACACCAATTACTTTAATAATTGAAGATTGTTCTTTAGGCATATCAAATTTCATCATAACTTATTGTTTAATTGTTAATCTACTTTTTCATCAAAAAATGTCTTAATCTTATCAAAAAAACTTTCTCTGTTTTTATCAGAATGAGTTCTTGTGCTAATCGTTTCATTTCTTGCTTTTAATAATTCAAATTGTTCAAATCCTTTTGCAACCAAACCTACTCCAGTTGCAAATAAGGGAGAAGTAATATTAATGTTAGTGTTAGAACTTAAATGCTCATTTGGATAACCTATTCTTGAGTCCATCCCAGTTGTATATTCAAATAACTGATTGATATGTTTCAATTGAGAGCCTCCACCTGTTACAACTATGCCACCTATTAATTTTTTTTCAAATCCCGAATTTTTAATCTCATAATATATATGTTCAATAATTTCAGCCATTCTAGCGCTAATAATGTTAGATAGATTTTTTACAGAAATTTCCTTAGGATCTCTTCCTCTCAAACCCGGAATACAAACAATTTCATTTTCTTGACTAGACTGTGTTAAAGCAGCACCAAACTTAGTTTTTAACAATTCTGCTTGTCTTTGCATTATAGTACAACCTTCTTTAATGTCTTCTGTAATTACATTCCCCCCAAAAGGAATAACAGCAGTATGGCGAATAATTCCGTCCTGAAATATTGCTATATCTGTTGTGCCACCACCAATATCAACTAAAGCTACTCCAGCTTCTTTTTCTTCATCACTAATTACTGCAGATGAAGAAGCTAAAGGCTCTAATATTAATTCAGCCACTTCTAAACCTGCTTTTTTTACACATTTGAAAATGTTTTTTGCTGCTGCTATTTGACCTGTAATTATATGAAAATTTGCTTCTAATTGAACTCCAGACATTCCTATGGGATCTTTCACTCCTGGCTGCCTATCAACAATATATTCCTGAGGAAGAACATGAATAATTTCTTCTCCAGGCATCATTACAAGCTTATACATATCTTCAATCAACTCATCAATGTCTTTTTGAGATATTTCTTCTTCAATACTATTTCGAGTAATCATTCCTCGATGTTGTAAGCTCTTAATGTGCTGACCCGCTATTCCAACATTTACAACTTTTATTTCAACTCCCGATTTAGCCTCAGCTTCTTCAACAGCAGTTCTTATTGATTGAACTGTTTTTTCAATATTTGACACAACACCTCTAGATACTCCTAAACTTGGAGCTTTTCCAACGCCCAAAATTTCTATTTTACCATGCTCAGTTTTTCGTCCAACTAAACAAGCGATTTTTGTTGTTCCTATATCTAATCCAACTACAATTTCTGGTGCATCCATATTAATTATTTCTTTTTGAACAAATTATTTGATTTGAGTACATCACATTTAAAGTATCATACATATTCAACTCTTTAGGATGTGGCCCTTTAGTATAAAAAAGTCGTATTTTATTTAATTTTTCTTCCATATTTTCAGCATTCCCAAACAAGATTCTATGGTTTCCAATTCTGGGAATGAGTTCAAAGTAGCCATTATTATTAATGTGAATTTGTAAGATTTGAGATTTTAAGAACGAGTCATTGTTAATTAACTTGCTTATTGAGCATAAAACATCACTTGATTGTCCACAAAAAACAGTATCAATTTCATTGTTTTTTAAAAAAGAATCATGTTTTATTGCTCCAGTAAATAAAGGCAACTTTGCTACAAAAGTGCTGCACAATTGCATTTTTTCTCCGTTTTCATCAAAGTAATAGTTCTCTTCTATTTTTGAACTAACAACCCTACCAATAGGAATTCTTTTTTCAATTTCAATTTTTAAATGCCCATTATTACTAAAATATACTTCTGCACTCTTAACACCTGAAAATTGAAACATTAAATCTTCAATTCTAGCTAAATCAATTTCTTTTTTTCTGGATATGGAAATTTTCAAACCAATATCAGATAAGCGTTCTAAAACTTCTTTTTTTGTGATAAACTTATAAGGATGTTCATTTTTAAAATCTACACTAATTTTTTTAAGTACAATTAAGTTATGATTTTTACTTACGAAGCTTAATAAAAAAAGAGAACCACTAAATGATAAAACCCAAACTAATATTTTTAAAATTTTTTTAATCAAGATTAATTATTTATCAAATGTTGGTTTATGTTTTTTACTTCTAAATCAATATCACCAGCTCCTATTGTTAAAATTACTTGTGCTTTTTTTAAATCGATTTGGTCTGTCAAACTGAAGCCTCTTTTTAAATGTTTTTTTGTTTTACAATTAATTTTGTCCAACATAACTCTTGAGTTAATTCCAGATATTGGACTTTCTCTGGCGGGATAAATATCCATTAATATTAAATGATCAAGCCTTGATAAACTTTCACAAAACTCATCCAAAAAATCTCTTGTTCGTGTAAATAAATGAGGCTGAAACACACCTGTAATTTCTTTATCAGGGAACAATTCTCTTACTGAAGAAATTAGAGAATCGATTTCTTTTGGATGATGTGCATAATCGTCAATATAGATA
>CEUK01006209.1_pt1 | contig 11728 bp, 10 predicted proteins | sample 356451 | NCBI WGS metagenome assembly CEUK01 (sample SAMEA2622843, study PRJEB7988) | marine metagenome | isolation source: saline water (ENVO:00002010), including
TTCTTATCATAATTCAAACGCTGGATTTCTTGTTTCAAATATGGAGTCATGAAACTTTTTTCCTGAATGACACCCCTATACATATCAACAATATAAAGACATCCGTCGGGGCCCGTGTATGTGTTAACAGGCCGAAAATTACCATCGCTAGAGGTAATAAACTCATCAGAGTTTTCCTCATATAAATTGGACAATTCCATATGACCTGAATCCAGATATTTAACCTTGGATCTTCTAACAAGTCGGCCTACTGGCTCACAAATAAAATAATCTCCCGTTACATCTTCCCCTAATCTATGGCCCCGAAAAAAACATTGTCCACAAGCTGAAGTAAAACTACGGAGAGTACCATCATTAGTCCTGGCTGCACCAAGACCACTTTGCAAATCTACCGTTTTCATTGAAGGCCAAACTTCTGAATAATTACCCGCTTTAATAACAGATCCAGTTAAGAGAACCTCGCCACCAATTCTTTTTGAATTTACAAGATAATCAGGTGCAATAAAAAATCCCATCCCGGGATTACTATTACTTGAAAATAAAAAACGCCCCTCATCATTTCGAGCTAATCCCCATTGTCCGACTCTGGGAACTTTTTCATTTCTAAATTCACCGTTAATAAATTGATAACGTCTCCCATGCTGAGACACATAAATCCAATTATCAATTCCGAGAGTCAATCCATTGGCTTTATGTTCAACATTACTATCTCTTAAAGAAAACTTATCATAGACTTTTTCTTTGGTGTCAGCTTTACCATCGTTATCGATATCCCTAAAGAACCAAAGGTCAGAAGGTTCACCTACAAGTAAACCTCCGCTGACGGAAAGAACTGCTCTAGGTTCAACCAGACCATCAACAAACACATTATATTTTTCATATTTCCCATCTCCATCAGTGTCTTCAAGGCGACCTATACGACCTACAGGATCCTTTGCTCCGGCACCATCCATACTTTGCATGTATCCGCGCATCTCGACCACATACATTACTCCATTACCATCCCACGTTAGAGCGACTGGCTCCTCTATATCTGGCTCGGAAGCGACTAATTCTATAGAAAAACCTTTAGGCAGCTCAATAAGCTTCATTGAATCCGACGGAGATAACGGCAATGTGTTAGGATTTTTATTTACTTCCTTCTTAATTTTTAGCTTTTTGCTACTTATCCCTATCTCTTCAAAAACCTTTTTCATTTCTCGTGCCCAAACCTCATAACCTTGGAGATTTGGATGCACTCGATCAGGCATATATTTTGGCAATGAAGCTCCATCACCACCAGCAAACAGAGAATAGGTCTTAGCTATTTTAACCTGAGAATCTTCACTCCATTCTTCAAAATAAAACTGATTAACTCTTTTTATTTCTTTAACTGGCCGATAATCATCAGGGGCACAGGGAAAAGTCTCACATAAAACGATAGGCATTTTAGAACTATGAGACTTAAGTCTCTTAATAATACTCTTAACATTACTAAAAATGACATCAGCTTTTGCTTTCTCAGCAAGATCATTAGCCCCGATCATCAACACCACTGCGGCTGGGTCCAAATCAATTACATCCTGTTGTAGCCTTAGAAGAAGCCCTCGACTCGTATCACCGCTTATACCACGGTTCACTACTTTAAGATTTCCAAATAACCCTTTAAAATCTTCACCCCAACCTTGAGTTATTGAATCTCCTAAAAAAACTATTGAACCTTTATCAGCTATATTTTTCTCAACCAGCCATGAGCTTCTTCGATTCTTCCAAACCCCTCTAAACCATTCTGTTCTTCTTATGGGGCCTACACCAGGCACATCATCATCACTATCAGGAATTAACAAAGGATTCTTCTCATTTCCCTCACAGGGCAATGCACCAGAAGTAAACATTAATGCAATTAGCAACCATCTTACATCAAACATTTTTAAGCTTTTTAATTTATATAAATAATCGAAGTTAAGATTCACCCTTTTCCTTATTATCAAGCCTTATACGTTCAATTTGCATTTCTTTATCAACTGCTTTGCACATATCGTAAAGAGTCAAAGCTGTATTACTGACTGCTGAAAGAGCCTCCATCTCAACTCCTGTTTTAGCATGTGTCTTTACTTTGGCCTCAATTTTAATCCCATCTTCCTCCCTAGTGAAATCAACGGATACATGTGAAATAGGAATCTGATGACAAAGGGGTATCATTTCTGCGGTTTTTTTAGCAGCCGATATTCCAGCAATTTTTGCAACAGTTAAAACATCGCCTTTTTTAATCTTTTGGCCATATATCAAATCTAGAGTTGATCCCTTTAATCGAATAAAACCAGAAGCAATGGCAACTCTTGAGATGATATCTTTATCTCCAACATCAACCATTGAGGCTTCACCATCATCATTGATATGTGTTAATTCACTCAATAACTCACCCTCCAATTGCGATCATTTTACGATCAGGTTGATAATTTTCCCTAAACTCATGAGCTTTAGGCTTTCTAGCGACTACCTCACGAATAAAATTTTCTATATTCTCATCTGTCGCTCCTCGACGAATCTCCTTAAGCAAATCAAACTCCAAATGACTGCCAAGACAAGGTCTCAATTTACCATCACAAGTTAATCTCAGCTTATTACATGATTCGCAAAAATTGAGATTAGTCATTGCACCAATAAACCCGATGACTTGATCCCTATCTTGAAAAGAGTAATAAGACGCTGGTCCATTGGTTTTATAATCAACTAATGGTTTCATCTTTCCATATTCCTCTGACAAGATTTTAATCACTTCTCCGCATGGCAAAAAGTTCGAATCGTTTAGTACGTCTTTGGTACTTACAGGCATCATCTCGATAAACCTCAAGAGCAATCCCCTATCTTTTGCAAATTCCAACAAATCAAATAACTCATTTTCAGTTCTCCCTCTCATGAGCACTGAATTAATTTTAACTTTATCAAAGCCTAGCCTCCTAGAGGCATCAATTCCTTCTATGGCCTTAGAAAGAAACGGTCTGCCAGTAATTGCTGTGTATTGTTTTTCACTTAAGGTATCAAGAGAAACGTTAACAGTTTTCACTCCTGCATGGAAAAGAGCCTCAGCTGCACTTTTAAATCCATCAGTTGGTTTTGAGAGTAAAGTTCCATTAGTCGAAACACCTATATCATCAATACCAGAAATCTCAGAGAGAGACTTAATAAATGGAATAATATCTCTTCGCGTAAGAGGCTCGCCCCCAGTAATTCTAACCTTTTTCACTCCAAGCCCTGCCCCTAATTTTACTACTCTTAAAATTTCCTCATAACTCATCACCTTCTCTCGAGGCAACCATTCCTGAAACTCTGATGGCATACAATAAGCGCATCTTTCATTACAACGATCGGTAACTGAAATGCGCAAATATGATATTAAATGGCCGTATTGATCTAACACTCTAGTATTACTTGTTAGGATGAAATAATTCTATATAGTTAGTAAATTATTTATGAATTATAAATTATGAAGAAAATTAAGTTAAACAATATATATGTTATCTTTTTAACTCTTTTTATTTGTAACTGTACTTCAACTATTGAGTCCAGAATCGAAAACAACCCTCAACTATATTCTGCTCTAACCGGTCAGGAAAAAAAAGCTGTTTCAAAAGGACTTATAATACGAGGAATGTCTCAAGATGCTGTTTATATCGCTTGGGGAAAGCCCTCAGGCATTATGGAGAAAAACTCTAATGGTAAAACTCTGGAAAAATGGCGTTACTCATCACTTATGCCAGTCATGAGTCAAAGCTTTCTCTACAATGATTACCACTATTATCATGGCTATGACCACTGCTCTCCATTTTACCACTCAACAAATGTTGGTTATATTCCATACACCTCGGCTGTTGTTGAATTTGAAAACAATAAAGTGGTTTCATGGGAACAAGAAAAATAAAATTTAATCTTTCTTTTTGAGAGTTAAAGATCTAAGATTCATAAGCTCACCATCTTTATCCTCTAGATTCAACCCGGTGATAATTATTCTGTAGGTACCTGGATCGTTGACTAAAAATTCTCCCAAATTAATATCAACAAAATCATCACTGTTAGGAACTTTACTAGTTGTTACACCTGCCCCTAGAACAACTTCAAACTCGCCACCTCCTCCATCAGGCTTCTTAACATTCAAAGTAAGTTCGTGTTCACCACTACTTGAAAAATTAATAGGCCAAACAATATAATATTGAGCATTACTCCATCCAACAATTGAATCTTGAGTTTCATCATAATTAAAAGAGTCTTCACCTAATATTAAGGCATTCTTAGCAGAGTAAACTTTCTCGTTATCATTAAAATTTCCTCTCTTTGAAATGTTGACAGAAATTTGTTTTGAAGCCATCTCAGCAGAAAGTTTATACCTTTCATTTTTAACTGCTAACTCTTCCACAAATTGAAGTGCACCATCAGTTGCCAAACTGGCTAAAGCACCTATCAAATTTAATTGATCATTCTTACTGAAATTTAGTTTAAATAACTCTTTAATCTCAGCAAGTTTACTTTCATCTGACAAACTTGAAGGACCCGATAAAAGTAAAACATAAGATCTAAAAGCCAATCGCCTGATAACTTCATCTTTTTCATTATAAACGATCTCGAATAATGTTTTTAAAGGATCTCCATTAGGCCATGATCCTATAGTCTGTAATACCGCCTTTCTTCCATCTGGGTCATTTCCATCAAGAATCCTTTTTAGATCACCCCATGCTTTTTCACCCCCTAAGTAACCTAAAATCCGCAATATCCTCTTCCTATATTCGCCGGTAGGTGCCTCTTGAACCAATATCCTTCGAACCTCACTATTACGAATCTCAATGTTAGAGCTCCTAAGACAAATTCTTACAATTGCACTCTCCAAGGCATCAGCACTTTTACCTGATGAATTTTCAAGTTTTTTGAGAAGAATTTCAATATTTTGTAAATTACCAAGTTCTCCAATAGCATAAATAGCTGCGTCGACAACTTGTTCATTCTTATCATTAATCAAATTCAGTATAACGGGAACTCCCTCTGCATACCCTTTATCCACCATAACCCCAATTAATCCCGAGCTAACGGTTGGGCTTCCTCCTTGTATTTTTGAAAGTTGAATAGAAATCTCCTTATTAACACCTTGTCCCTCCAAACGAGCTAATGTAGTAATTGCAGCAATTATATTATCACGTCCTGTATCGTTATCAGGCTGAGATCCCATGAAAGCAATAAACTCTTGAACAGTTATCGCATTACCCATGGGGAGTTCTGATTCATTAAGAGATTTGATTAATGCATTTCTTTCTTTAATAACCTTTTGTTTTCCCGACTTAACCACAAAAAGAGCCACTGCAAAAACCAGTAAAACAGGAACCCCAACAACAAGCCAAATAGGTATCTTTTTTTGTTGCCCTCTATTCTCCTCTCTACTAAAGAATTCGTCAGACTCCGCAAAAGATTGTCGCGGAGGTGCACTTATTTCCATTGAATTTGCAGGTAACTTTGAAACCAATGGCCTAGCCTGATCTTTTTTTGGAAGCACAAACTTAGAATCAGACTCTTTTGAAATAGTTTTCTTTCTTTGAATAGAAGTATCAGGCAAAGAATTGCTACAGAAAATTTCATAGGCTTCTCTAGAAGTTTGAGGTCGATCCTCGGGCCTTCTTTTAATTAATTCCATCACCCAATTAGTTAGCCATAATGGAAGATCAGGTCTTAGTTCACTCACGTGCCGAACGTTTCCACTAAGATGCGAAGCCATTACTAATGGTCCAGTATCGCCGCCAAAAGGATACTTACCAGTCAAAGCGTAGTAATAAATCGACCCCATGGCGTATAGATCTGTCCTTTGGTCGAGTTCTGCTCTCTCGAATTGCTCCGGAGCCATAAAATAAATAGAGCCCAAAATGCCATCACCTTGATCTGTCGTTTGGACGCTTGGCTTTTTACCCAATTTAGCCAAACCAAAATCAAGTATTTTAATTTGGAATTTACCACTAGGCAACCAATTCACCATCAAGTTACTTGGTTTCAGGTCACGGTGTATAATGGATTTTTCATGCGCAGCCAACAAGGCCTCCATTGTTTGACTAACAAAGGATTTAAAATCATTCTCAGTCAAGGCCCCTCTTTCAACAGTCAAATCGAACGTCTCCCCTTTAATTAATTCCATTACAACAAACCAACCTTCATCCTCTAAACCTACATCATAAACTGTGACAATGTTGGGATGCTGCAGACTGGAGAGAGTCGTAGCCTCATCAAGCAGGCTTTCCGGCGACGCACCGAAATCTTTGTTGGTTTTTGCTTGCCCCTCCACTGGAAGCAATCTCTTTATGGCAACCTCTCTATTTAATTGTTTATCTTTGGCCCGATATACAGCACCAAGGCCACCCTGACCAATTTTCTCATGGATCTCGTAACGATCTTTCATATCCTAATTGTAAAAATTAAATGTATTGTCTACGTTAATAAAATTACAACTTAGACCAAGACTTGACCATTAATAATCATCAATTAGAAATAATTAAGACAGGATAACCCTAATAACAATATGGAAGCATTTGATATCATTGGCATTCTTCTCTCTCTAGCCGCCGTCTTTGGGTACTTTAACTATAAATTTATAAAGCTACCTACAACTATAGGATTGATGCTACTAGGGCTAATTTTCTCTTTAATCATAATCATTACCGGTATTTTTAATGATGATTTTTATAAATTTGCTCAAAATTTTGTAACCGATATCCGATTGGATGAATCACTACTGGGCATAATGCTGAGTTATCTTCTTTTCGCAGGAGCACTTCACGTAAAGCTAGAGGATTTATCAAATCAGAAGTGGGTAATCGCTATTCTCGCAACCATTGGTGTCATTTTTTCAACATTCATTATTGGGTCTCTTAGTTATTTACTAATGAAATCTTTAGACATTCAAATTAGTTTTACCTATTGCCTTCTATTCGGTGCACTAATCTCTCCGACAGATCCAGTTGCTGTATTAGGAATATTAAAAAAGGCAGGAGCTCCAAAATCATTGGAAACTAAAATTACTGGTGAATCTCTATTTAACGATGGTGTTGGAGTCGTCGTTTTTATTGCAATTCTGGGCATCGCAACTGGCAAGAATGATGCAAGTTTCTCAGCCATTGGAAATTTATTTATAATTGAAGTTCTTGGAGGAATTGGAATTGGCTTCGCTCTTGGCTTGTTAGCTTTTCTCATGTTGAGATCAATTGATCAATATCAGGTAGAAATTCTTATAACACTTGCTCTTGTAACTGGTGGATATTCCTTAGCTCATAATTTACATACCTCAGGCCCCTTGGCGATGGTCGTTGCTGGTTTAATGATTGGCAATCAAGGACGAATTTTAGCAATGTCGGAAAAAACAGAGGAGCATTTGGATTCTTTCTGGGAATTAGTTGATGAAATTTTGAATGCTATTCTTTTCCTTGTTATTGGTCTTGAAATTCTCATTCTCGCCTTTCATTTAAATCATATCATTTTCGGAATTATTGCTATTCCTTTGACCTTAGCCGTCAGAATGTCTGCTGTGTCTTTACCCACTCTCTTTCTTAAAAATAAAGCAAACTTTAGTAAAGGAACTATTAAGGCATTAACATGGGGGGGATTAAGAGGAGGAATATCTTTAGCGTTAGCCTTATCAATTCCAAAGGGAGCAGAAAGAGATGTCTTACTCACCGCAACCTACATTGTCGTTATCTTCAGCATTGGAGTTCAAGGTCTGACTCTGAAGCATTTCTTACCTAAGAAAACAGATTAATATCAAAAATTAGGAAGTAATCACAACATCCTCTCCTTCGATAGACACATCGAATGATTTGATATCCTCACAGGCAGGAGGCGTCATTACCTTGCCACTCCTCAAATCAAATTGAGCCCCGTGCCAAGGACATGCGACGCATAATTCCCTTTTATGTACGTAACCCCCAGAAATTGTGACATCTGCATGACTGCATCTGTCTTCCAAAGCATATAAATTTTCCCCAACCTTAAATACAGCCACTGACACATCATCAAATTTAAATGATTTCCCTTCTCCTTCGGGAATTTCATCCACTTTACAGATAATATGCCGCCCAACGGCCATGACTAATCAGATAATATAGTATTCCAGTTATTGATTTTTTCTGATTCTTGTTCAAATAGAGCTTCGGTAGAATCATGAATTTCTATATCCTGAATTTCATCTCCTCCCTCGATGGAATCCACTACATCTTGTCCTTCAGTTACGTGACCAAAAACTGTATGCCTTCCATCAAGATGAGGTTGAGGACCATGAGTAATAAAAAACTGACTACCATTCGTTCCTGGTCCAGCATTAGCCATTGAAAGAATACCTGGTCTGTCGTGCTTTAAAGAAGCTAGAAATTCGTCCTCGAATTGATACCCTGGTCCGCCTGCTCCTGTTCCAGTGGGGTCTCCTCCTTGAATCATAAAATTCGGTATCACTCTATGAAACGTAATACCATTATAGTAACCACGTGATGCAAGATTAAGAAAATTAGCCGCTGTAATCGGAGTATTTAAAGCATAAATTGTGAGAGAGATGTCTCCTTTATTTGTCTTTATTGTAATCTTTATATCTTCAATCATTTAGTAATAGAGTTAATTTTGAATGTTATATGTATTCTATAATTTAGAAAAGAAAAGGTATCTTTACATCAAAAACCAAGTTCTTTTCTAATTTCTTTGGCACTGACTCCTGATTCTCTTAATTCTTTCAAAGTTAGACTCTTATCGCTCTTTGAATATTTATTACCGTCTGATCCTTTTATCAATTTATGATGAGACCATTCAGGAACATTCAATTCCAATAATGATTGTAATATCCTGTGAATGTGGGTGGATTCATACAAATCGATACCTCTCGTCACACAGGTTACATCTTGGAAATCATCATCCAATGTAACAGCCAAATGATAACTTGTTCCAATATCCTTTCGCACTAAGACAACATCTCCCAAAGAATCAAAATTGACTTCATGAATACCACTTAACTGATCATTCCAAAAAAGCTTTCCAGTTTCCTCTTCTGCTCTTTTAGAATTTAATCTTAATGAATACGGCAAACCTTTGGATTTTTTTTCAGCTATTTCCTCTTCAGTTAAATGTAGACACTTTCCTGAATAAATGGCATCGCCATTACTGGCAGTTCTTTCCGTACTTTTGGCAATATCCTTTCGAGTGCAAAAACATGGATACAACAGACCCCTTGCTTTCAGTTTATTTGCTACATCCTTATATAAGTCCAAACGGGAAGATTGAATAACAACATCACCTTCCCAAATAATACCCAACCACTCTAAATCATCATATATAGCTTTGATGTACTCCGATCGACATCTTGTGTAATCGATATCCTCAATACGAAGTAGAAATTTTCCACCATTATCCTTCGCCACTCTTTCTGAATACAATGCAGAATACGCATGCCCAAGATGCAAGTTACCCGTAGGGCTTGGAGCAAATCTTGTGACAGTCATTTTCAATTCTAATTAGATAGTATATGCTAATGGTAACTTCGCATGGGAAATAAAAATCGCAGCCCTTTCTATGACAATGCCTTATTACTAATGGGGATTACCCTGTGTCTATGGGTAATAACGATCATTGATCAAAACACTCCAGATTGGAATTTAACAATTAATTACGGAATAAAACCAAAAATCGCCACTGGAATACTTGGAATCTTTACTGCTCCATTCATACACATTAACTACCCGCATTTAATTGGCAACACACTTCCATTCATGGTCTTAGGGGGAATGGTTTTATTTAGTGGGCGGAGAAAATTCATTTTTACTTCCATTCTATCCGCGTTAATTAGTGGAATAGGAATTTGGATATTTGCCAGAGAAGGAACTATTCACACCGGAGCGAGCACTCTAATTTTTAGTTATCTGGGCTTTATTATTATCCAAGCATGGATAACAAGGAGCTTGCTTTCTGCAACATTAGCAATTGTTTCCGGAGCCTTATATGGAACACTTCTACTAACACTATTAATAAACCAGGAAGGGATCTCATGGCATGGACACCTATTTGGACTTATTGGAGGTTTAGTGTCAGGCTTTCTGATACTCTCATCACCTTCTCAGAAAAAACGTAAGGCTGTTATCAAAATCGATTAACCGATTAAGCTACCATACCCTCTCCTCGTCGAAGCAAAGCAACCATTACACCCTGAATCACAAGCTCACGAACAGGAACAAGATCTGGATAGAGTTCGTTTTCTGCTTGTAGGTATGGCATCCCGTCTTTAATCACATACCTTTTAAGAGTAGTTTCTCCATCAATCAAAGCAGCAACAATATCGCCTCTTCTAGGTTCTTTTAACTCAAGAATCACACAATCTCCTGACATAATATGAGCATCTATCATTGAATCACCTCTAACCTTAAGAGCAAAGGTCTTGGCTGATCTAGGAACTCCCAGTGTAGCTACATCTATGGAAAGGCAACCCTCATTTTGTTGCTCTGTTTCAGAGGCCATTCCTGCAGCAATTTGGCCATATATTGGAATATCAAGGATTTCTTCTCTTTCCAACTGCTCTGGAAATACCAAAGCCCTTGCCTTGCCAGGAACTTTTTGAATGACTCCCTTCTTTTCCAAAGCTTTGAGATGACTGACCGCTGCGGTTTGACTAGCGAAACCAAAGTGGACTTGTATTTCTCTAGTTGAAGGCATAAGGCCATTATTCGAGTGATATTCCTTTAGGAATTCAAGTAACTGTTGTTGTCTTTGTGTAAGCATATGAACACTGTTCTTAAGAACAGTTTCTTTCTTTTTTTCTTTATTGCAAACTTATTTTCTATTTTATTATCATTTAGTTATTCGAATATTTAATAATTCTTAATTAAAACAGTGCTTTATAAAAATTCATTTTTATTATTTTTCCTTATTTTAATAAGCTTTGGTGAATATAGCCGAGGTCAAAACTATAATTCACCAAGTAAAACCTTCTTAGCTGCAAATCGCAGTTCATCTCAATCAATTGGCATATTTAAACCAAAATCGCCTGCCCCAAAAATATTTGGAAAATCGGCCATTGTCATTGAAGCGAAAACAGGATCGACTCTGTATTCAAAATATGCAGATCAAAAGCGTGCAGTCGCTAGCACTCAGAAATTAATGACTGCACTTTTGTCTCTCGAAAAAGGTCATATGAACGAATCGGTCAGAGTTGCGAGCACCGATACAAATGTTGAACCATCAAAAATATATATTCAAGCAGGACAGTTATATCGAAAATCAGATCTCATTGCAGCACTTTTGGTACGAAGCGGAAACGATGTTGCCAGGTGTTTAGCGCGGCATCATTCAGGTTCTCAAAAATCATTTTCGTACGCGATGAATCAAAAGGCTAAAAGCCTCGGAATGCATAATTCAAACTTTTTGAACCCTCATGGCTTGACCCAATCCGGTCAGTATTCAACTGCTCGAGATATGGCGAAGTTAGCCAGGGTAGCTTACTTTCACAGAACTATAAGATCAATTACTTCGCTAAAGAAGTTACCTTTCAGATTTGCCAATGGAAAAAGAAAAACATTTAACAATACAAACAAACTTCTTTCCAAATCCTCATACTGTAATGGTCTCAAAACTGGTTACACAAGAGCAAGTGGCAATTGTTTAATTAGTTCAGGTAAAAATGGATCCAGAGAAGTTATTGTTGTAGTGCTAGGTAGCAATTCTGGTAATATTTGGAAAGATTCTGAAAAACTAA
>CEUK01043806.1_pt1 | contig 11726 bp, 11 predicted proteins | sample 356451 | NCBI WGS metagenome assembly CEUK01 (sample SAMEA2622843, study PRJEB7988) | marine metagenome | isolation source: saline water (ENVO:00002010), including
ATGTTGAAGAGTCTTAAGCTGAGAGGATAAAAATGATTAGATATTTAATGTTTATTTTCTTGTTAGGTAGCGTAATGGTTTCGATACAAGCAAACCTATTTGCTAGCAATGTAATCATCAAAAGTCAGTCGCATAAAGATAAGAATAGTTTGAGAATTAAAAAGAAACGATTGAAGAAAAATAAGCGCGATAGAGCGAATGGTTTTGGGAGCCGATCAATCAAGAAGCGAATGAATAATTTTTTGAAAACTGTTCCTCCCGAGTATCATGAAAAAGCTCAGAAAATTATTACTTATCTGCATACATCCCACCGAGTCGCTCGAAGTTACATGAAGAGTAAAAACACTTCAGCTGCATTAGAGATATTCAACAAGCGGTTACGACTTAAAGTGCCCGATTTTTTTAAGGGCGCTCCGCCAGTTCTGAAATATTTTAAGTTAGCTACAAAGGCTGCTATCAGTAAAATTTATTTGAGTGAGAAAAATGCTAAGAAAGCCCTAGATATATTAGAAATATCCCATGAAGAAGCTCAAAAACATAAGGACTTTCCTAAACCTATGATGATCGATCTAAGGCATCAATTGATGCGTGCTTACAGGATTTTAGATATGCATGATAAAGCAGATAGAATGTTAGAAAGTGCACTGAGGGATGCTGAGGCAGAGCTTGAGTTCGAGTAACCTAAGTATTTCTGGTGACCGCGTTCAGACCCAAAAAATTCTCAACGAATATTACATACTATTTACGAGTTCCCGAAAATATAATGCTGGTATCGTGGATATTATAAGTTTCACTCAGGCTTGTCCTCACATCAACGGCTTCAAACGGGATGTCTATGATTTGACCACTTTCTTCATCAACTAAATGGTGATGGGGTTCCATATTTGCGTCGAAAACAGCTTTATCAAGATGAGGAAATCTAAGTTGCTTGACTAGGCGAACATTTGCCAACAGATTCAGAGTATTATAAACCGTTGCCAAGCTCATTCGAGGAAAATTCTTGTCAGCCCATGCTTTTACTTCTTCTACTGTGGGATGATCTGCCTCACACAAGACGTATCTGCAGATAGCTACACGCTGGGCGCTGGGTTGCACGTTGTTAGATCGTAGAAGTTTTTGTATCTCGGGGATGGTAAGACAATTGGTTTGTGGCCTGATTAACATTCCTAAATTCTAAGCCGCGAAGTGAGTATCGTCAATAATTAGTATCGAAATGAATACCATATAATCATCCATACTATTCTGGTAGATTGCAGAACAGAAAAGTATAATTCAAAAGTCATCTTTAAAGGGACGAAGAATGCGACTTAACTTTGATGATTTTAAAACCTTGGCTTTGAAATATAAGGTTGTTCCTGTTTTTCAAGCAGTTCTTGCAGACCTAATAACTCCTATTGGTGCCTATCTGAGATTTCAAGCAGAGGAGTCACATTGTTTTCTACTTGAGTCAGTAGTAAGAGGTACCCGAGCTCGCTATTCGTTCTTGGGGCGAAATCCACAGAAAATTTTTTCGTATTCAAAAGGGGTTACTACTATTCAAACAGACGGAGAAGTTTCACAAAGGTTGGATATCAATTTTCTAAATTTACTCCGTGAGGAACAGGCTAATTTCAAGGTTGCACCGCTAGAAGGATTTCCAAGTTTTACGGGGGGATTGGTTGGCTATTTAGGTTACGAAACGGTTCAATTTTTTGAGAAGATACCGGTACATGAGCATAGCTATGAGGAGGGTGAAGAGGTTCCCGATAGTATATTCATGTTGATGCAAGATCTAATGGTTTTCGATCATAATAAAAATCAAGTTATAGTCTTCACCAATACACATATTGAATCTCATGATGAGTTATATTTACGGGAGCAATACGAGAAGTCTCATGCTAGAATCGATGAGTTTGGTATGAGTTTGCATTCGCAAATTGAATATCAGTTGCCACCAAAATCTCAACGATCTCAAATGCATTCGAATATGACCCAAAGGCAATTTGAAAAATCGGTCTGCGAGGCAAAAAAAGCTATTGTTGATGGAGAACTTTTTCAAATAGTGCTGTCCCAGCGCTTCCACAGAAAAACTCAAGCGGAAGGATGTAATATATACAGAGCGCTAAGGAGTATTAATCCATCGCCCTATATGTTTCATATGAAGTTCTCAGATTTTGAATTAATCGGAGCGTCTCCAGAAGTTTTAGTTAAAGTGGAAGATCGAGAAATGGAGGTAAGGCCTATTGCGGGTACAAGGGAAAGAGGAAAAACTGAATTTGATGACCGACAACTTGCCCAGGATTTACTGCAAGATGATAAAGAATGTGCTGAACATTTAATGCTAGTAGATTTGGGGCGGAATGACGTAGGAAGAGTAGCTGAATATGGTAGTGTGAGAATACCTGAATACATGGAAATTGAAAAATATTCTCATGTAATGCATATAGTTAGTCAAGTTAAGGGTACCCTAAGAGAGGAATATGACGCATGGGATGCCTTGTATTCAGCATTTCCTGCTGGAACAACGTCGGGAGCACCTAAAATTCGAGCTATGGAATGGATCAATCGTTTAGAAAATTGCCGCCGAGGAATTTACTCTGGTGCAGTGGGTTATCTGGACGGTCGTAATGAATTAAATACTTGTATTGCTATCCGTACACTTTGGAAAAAAGGGGAAAATGTATATTTTCAGGCTGGAGCCGGAATCGTTTATGATTCAGACCCAGCTAAAGAATTTGATGAAACTGTCAACAAGGCCAAAGCAATAATGCGTGCAATCGATCTGGCTGAAGATGGTTTATTGTAATGATTTTAATAGTTGATAATTACGATTCATTTACTTTCAATCTGGCGCAATATCTTGGAGAGCGCGAACCTGATATCGAAATTTGGCGTAATGACAGGTTTTCATTAAAAGATATTCAAGCACTTAATCCCGATCATATTGTGCTATCGCCAGGACCCGGTAGACCTTCGGATGCGGGTCATTGTTTAGCAATTATCGAGAAATTTTATAAGACGGTTCCAATTCTTGGTATATGTTTAGGCCATCAGGCCATAAGCGAATTTTTTGGTGCAAAAATTGTTAAAGCTCCCCAGATTATTCACGGAAAAGTCAGTCAAGTAAATCATTTTGATAGTAGGCTAATGGAATCTATGCCTAATCCCCTGACGATGACGCGTTATCATTCCTTGATAGCACAAACTGATTCTATTCCGAATTGTTTGAAAATAGTTGCTAGAGTTGATCAATTGGTTATGGCTATAGAGCATATTAAATATCCATTGTTCGGATTACAATTTCATCCTGAGTCGATTGCTAGTGAAGGCGGTAAAAAAATTTTATATCGTTTTTTAGATATGGAGAAAGTCAGTGAATTTTAAATCTAACTTAGAATCAATAGTTAGCGGAAGGTCAATGGATATGAGCTCGGCTCAAAGTCTCATGACAGCGCTTATGAATGGCGAGGTAGTTGAATCTCAAATTGCTGGGCTATTGGTTGCATTAAGGATGAAAGGCGAATCGGTAGAGGAGTTGATGGGGTTTGTTAAAGCAATGAGACATTCTATGAAAAGAGTTTCATTGACAGTAGATGCAGTAGATTTGTGTGGTACTGGAGGTGATGGTTCAAATACCTTCAACGTTTCGACGACTGCATCTTTTGTTGTGGCGGGTGCTGGATATAAAGTTGCGAAGCATGGGAATCGTAGTATTTCCTCTAAATCTGGCTCAGCAGACGTTTTACAAGCGCTACAGATACCTATCTATTTAGATTCTAAACAAACAAAGAAAAGTATAGAAGAGAATGGCTTAGGTTTTTTATTTGCGCCCAACTATCACCCTGCTATGAAACATGTAATGCCAGCACGTAGATCTCTCAAAATTAGAACAGTCTTTAATCTTCTTGGGCCCATGTGTAATCCTTGTGGAGTTAAGCGACAGGTAGTCGGGGTGTTTTCAAAACACTGGGTTGTGCCCCTAGCCAAAGTACTAGGAGAGCTCGGGGCCGAGCACGTTATTGTAGTTTATGGATTGAATGGTATGGACGAATTCAGTATGAGTAATTTAAGTTATTATGCTGAATGGAATCGTGGTGAACTAAAAGTACAAGAATTGAATCCTGAGGATTTAGGCCTTGAGCTAGCCTCTGAGGAGCATTTTATTGGTGGTGATGCTAAACATAATGCTGAGATTGTATTAGATATTCTTGGTGGTAAAAAAGGTTGTAAGATGAATTTAGTATTGTTGAATGCAGCAGCTGCTATCCGTGTTGCCTCAGGTATGAGTTGGCAAGAATCACTGCAATGCGCACAACGTTCGATCGATAACGGTATGGCCATGTCGGTTCTAAAATCTTTGAAAGGTGAATAGAGTGAATTCGCTCCAAAAAATTGTGGATTGGAAGAAGGAAGAAATTAGGTGCCTACCTCCAATAAGAGGTATAGAGATGACACTAGAGATTGGTCGACGTCATGGGCTGCATGATTTAGAGTCTGCGTTGCAGGAGCCCACTATGCAAGTAATCGCCGAAGTAAAACGAAGGTCGCCTTCCGAGGGAGAGATTCTGCCTGATCAAGATTTAGTTAACATTGCAACTCAATATGAATTAGCCGGTGCAGCTGCTATATCAGTTCTCACGGATAAAAAATTTTTTGGCGGTAGTATCGAAGATCTTACAGCAGTAAAAAATGCTGTTGATATACCTGTTTTACTGAAGGATTTCATTATTCATGAATCTCAAGTCGAAGAGGCTTACTTGAATGGCGCTGATGCCGTCCTTCTAATAGCTGATATTTTAAGTGCTGAGAAATTAAGTGAGCTGCATTCCTATTGCGAAACCCTTGGTATGGGAGCCCTGGTCGAGATTCATGATCAAGTGAATCTTGATAAAATAGTTGATATTGATCCGGAAATAGTGGGATTTAATGCTCGTGATTTGAAGTCAATGCGAACTGATATCAAGCAATTTGAAGAGGTTATCTCTAAATTACCTAGGTCCGCTAGGGTTGCAGAAAGCGGTATAAAAAACGCAGAGGATTTAAGATGGATTGCATCCTTGGGGTATGATGCCGCTTTGATAGGTACAAGTTTGCTCAAAGCTGTAAGCCCCGCAGGTCTGCTTGCAGAGATGTTGGAAGAAGCTCGCGATCAATGAAATTTAAGGTCAAATTGTGCGGAATAACTCGTAGCGATGATCTCAAAATAGCTATAAAGTCGGGATTTTCTGCAGTTGGCATGATTCATTTTCAGCCCAGTCCCCGTCATGTATCAGGTTCTTCCATGCTAGCCTTGAAGAAGTACTTATCTGCAAATGTCCAGCTATTTTTAGTAGTTGTCAATGAGCCAATTGATTCATTAATAACGATTGCTAATGATTTAAAGCCTGATGTAATTCAATTACACGGAGAAGAAGATTTGGATTATTTGAGGACCATTAGAAATGAGTTGGATTCTGTGGGATTAGTGAAAGCGATAAGAGTGAAAAATCAGAATTTACAATCGGACTGTGAAGCAATAGACGATTTAGTTGACGGTTTCTTATTTGATACATACCGAAAAAATCAAGCTGGTGGTACGGGAGAAGTATTTGATTGGCAACAATTAAATTTTCTGAAATTAAATAAGCCCTACATATTATCAGGGGGATTGTCAGTGTCTAATCTGGATACTATTGTGTGTTCGGCCGTAAATTGGCATCAGTTGCCTCTTGGACTTGATTATAATTCCGGGTTGGAATTGGCTCCTGGGATTAAGTGTGTGGATAAGATTTCGAAATTGACCCAGAAAATGAATCGCTTGGGCCTTCATCATAGAGGTACTATCATTTAGTAGCTGGGACAATTTATGTTTGAAAATTACGTTTATCCAGATTCGCGAGGTCATTTTGAGGAATTTGGTGGCAAATATGTACCGGAGGCACTTTTACCAGCTTTGCAGGAACTGGAGCAAACTTATTTACGGGCCTCTAAAGAGGATGCCTTTCAATGTGAGCTAGATCAACTTCTACAACACTATGTAGGACGTCCTAGTCCTTTGGCGCTCGCTCCGAGAATCTCTGAAGAACTAAATTTTGAAGTGTATCTTAAGCGCGAAGATTTGAATCATACCGGTGCCCATAAAATAAATAATGCTTTAGGGCAGATACTATTGGCTAAGCGCATGGGCAAGAGAAGAATCATTGCTGAAACTGGTGCGGGCCAACATGGCGTGGCTACAGCTACAGTTTGCGCTCGTATGAATTTAGAATGCTTTGTCTATATGGGTGCTGAAGATATTCGTCGGCAATCTCTCAATGTATTTCGAATGGAGCTCATGGGAGCTAAAGTAATACCTGTAACTTCAGGTACATCTACACTTAAGGATGCTACTAATGAAGCGATTAGAGATTGGGTGGCTAATGTTAATGATAGCTATTATCTGATTGGATCAGTTGTCGGACCTCACCCTTATCCTAAAATAGTTAGAGACTTTCAAAAAATTATAGGTGAGGAAACCCTTAGTCAGTGGAAAAAATTAGGAAAAAGCGAATTTCCTGACCATGCTATCGCATGCGTTGGTGGCGGGTCTAATGCAATTGGAATGTTTTATCCTATGATAACAACTCCCATAAATTTAATTGGAGTGGAGGCTTCAGGACTTGGTATTGACAGTGAGGCGCATGCCGCTACTATGAGTAAAGGTTCTTTTGGTATTCTGCATGGTTCAGCTAGCTATCTGTTGCAAAACGAACATGGACAGGTTTCGCTACCTCACTCTATCTCAGCTGGATTAGACTATCCGGGAGTTGGTCCAGAGCATGCTTTCCTAAAGAAATCAGGTCGGGTCACTTATGTTGATGCTTCTGATGACGAGGCACTGGAGGCTTTTCAGTGGATGAGTCGTCTGGAAGGCCTGTTGCCTGCCCTTGAAACTGCTCATGCGATTGCGGCATTGAAAAAAAACGGAACTATTATAAGGCCTCATCAAAAAGTAGTTTTGTGCCTATCCGGGCGTGGAGATAAGGATGTACATACTGTTGCTGAAGCGCTTGGAAAGGATTTATTATGAGTAGGATTCCTGAGCTCTTTGCCAAACAGGAAGGTTTGCTAGTACCATTTCTCACGGCTGGCTTTCCACGAAAAGAAGATACCGTCAAACTTGTTATGAAGGCTCAAGATAGCGGAGTTAAAATGATCGAGTTAGGGATGCCATTTTCTGACCCTCTAGCTGACGGTCCTGTAATTCAGGAAGCTTCACAAAAAGCACTTAACAATGGCGTAACATTAGATTGGATATTAGAAATTGTCAGCGATATTCGCAAGCAGAGTGATATAGCGATTGTTTTAATGGGTTACATCAATCCAATTCAATCTTACGGTTTGGAACGATTTGTAAGTGACTGTAGTGTGTGTGGTGTTGATGGATTGATTCTACCTGATTTACCGCCTGAAGAAGCTTCTCAATATCTTCAGCTGTGCCACAAATTTGAGATAAGTCCAATACTGATAGTTGCCCCTAATTCATCGGATGAAAGAATAAAAAAACTAGGTGATTTAGCAAGACATTTACTTTATGCCACGAGTATTCTGGGTGTTACCGGAAGTAAGGGTATAGCAGAGAATTATGATCTGAAGAATTACCTTCAGCGTATCAGAAAGTTTGCTGGAGTCCCCTTCATTGTGGGTTTTGGGATCCGCTCCTCAAATGATGTCGAACAGATTTTAGAATATGCTGATGGCGCTGTGGTTGGATCACATCTTCTTGAAATTCTGGAAAATTCAAATGATCCCGTGCGGGAATGGGGCGAAACTTTAAAACAAATGAGAAAAAAGGAATAATTTAATGCTTATTATTATGAATAGTGATGCTACTGAACAACAGATTAATCACATCACCTCCAAGGTGCGAGAGGCTGGTTTTAAGGATCATTTGATGCCAGGCGCGGGGAAAGTAGCTATCGGAGTCACAGGGGACGGTGACTATGGTCTGACAAAGTCGCATCTTGAAATTCTACCTGGAGTTTTTAAGATAATGCGGGTAACCAAATCTTGGAAGTTAGCCAGTCGGCAAGTGAAGTCAGAACCCACAGTGGTTGATGTAAAAGGCGTCAAATTTGGTGGTACGGAAATTGTAATGATTGCTGGACCATGTGCCGTGGAGACGGAAGATTTTACGATAACAATTGCAAAAATGGTACGTGATCGTGGAGCACAGATGTTGCGAGGAGGCGCTTTCAAACCGCGAACCTCACCTTACTCTTTTCAGGGTTTGGGTGAAAGGGGATTAGAAATTCTGGCAAGGGCAAGCGAAATTAGTGGTTTACCATTTGTTACGGAAGTCGTATGTGATAAAGATGTTGAGCTTGTAGCTCAGTATTCCCATATGTTACAGATCGGGGCTCGTAATATGCAGAACTTCAGATTGCTTGAGAAGGTGGCTACTGCCAGAAGACCTGTACTACTGAAGAGAGGAATGTGTGCAACTCTCGATGAAACTTTATTATCGGCGGAATATCTGTTAAGTAATGGATGTTACGATGTAGTGCTTTGTGAAAGGGGTGTAAGAACCTTTTGTGATCATGCTCGCAATACACTAGATATCTCAATTATTCCGGCTCTCAGAAAGGTTAGTCATTTACCTATAATTGTAGATCCTAGTCATTCATCTGGTAAACGATCTATGGTTATCCCGCACGCTCTGGCAGGCATTGGTGCGGGTTGTGATGGATTAATTGTTGATGTACATCACAGGCCTGAAGAGGCATTGTGTGATGGTCCTCAGGCTTTATTACCTAATGAGTTCTCACATATGATGCGTTTATGCCGCGGTGTAAGTAATGCGTTAGGTCGCAGCATAGGGACTGAGTACTCTAAGGATGATGATCTTGAACAAGAAAGCGACCCCTTAAAAATAGCCATGCATATGTAGCTGGAATTGTCGTAATGAAATTGTTGGGTACCTTGCATTTACCAGGAGATAAGAGTCTTTCTCATCGAAGTCTAATGTTTGCTAGTCTTGCTCGAGGTGTGAGTAAAATTAGTAATCTGGGTAGTGGGAAAGATGTTGAATCTACAGCGAATGTGTTGAGACAGTTGGGTGTTAAAATTGAAATTACTAATGGTCGCGCTACGGTTCACGGAGATTTACTACAGGTACCGCAGAATCAACTGAATTGTGGTAACTCAGGGACTACTGCACGTTTACTCATGGGTCTACTAGCGGGGCAAGGAATTTCTGCTGAATTTACAGGCGATGAGTCTCTAAGTTCAAGACCCATGGGTCGAGTCATTAAACCTTTAGAAAAATTTGGCGCTAAATTCGAGTTGATAAATGATCGACTGCCGGTAAAGTTGAGTGCAAGCCTATTGAAAGGTGCTAACTACAAATTACCAATTGCGAGTGCTCAAGTAAAATCTGCACTCATTTTGGCTGCATTGGGTGCAAAGGGTTCAAGTATGATCACTGATCCATTTCAAACAAGAAATCATACCGAGAATCTCCTGATTTCTATGGGGGCTAATATTTCAGTTCAGGGTATCGATATCTTCGTTGATTCTCTTCAAAATCCGTTGAGTCCTATTGAGTGGGAGGTTCCTGCTGACCCCAGCTCAGTAGCATTTTTTGCCGCCGCGGCGTTAGCAGTCAAATCTAGTTGTGTAAAATTTAAGAATGTATTGATGAATAATACCAGAACTGGATTTCTAGATGTTCTTGAGCAAGCCGGTGCTGACTACCGAAGAAGTAATCCAAGGTTTATTTACGGAGAAGAGATTTGTGACCTTAGTATACACAGTAGTGATTTATTGGGTGTCTCAATCCACAATTCTTTGGTGCCTAGCTTGGTTGACGAGATTCCTATTCTAGCGGTCTTGGCAACACAAATGAATGGACGAACAATCGTTCGTGGTGCACAAGAATTGAGAGTCAAAGAGTGTGATCGATTAAGAGCTATTGTAGATAATCTGAGAGCCTTAGGAGTTTCAATTCAGGAGTTTGAGGATGGTTTTGAATTGGAAGGTCCACAAGTTATAAGTGGCGGTAAGGTAAAGTGCTATCATGATCACCGAATCGCTATGGCATTTGCGGTTGCTAATTTGCTTTCAAAGGAAGAAGTAAGCTTAGATCAGCCAGAATGCGCGGCTATTTCTCTTCCTGAGTTTTATGAATTACTGGAAAGTTTGAAATTTTATAACTAAGATTTTTAGAGAGTTTATATGACTGCTGGGTATTCCAGTAATTATTTTGGGAGTGAGAATTTTATATGTGCCGGATAAGTTTGTTGCCTTTTTTATTCTCATTAAATATTTGTTGGTCTGCACAATTTAACGCGATTTTTGAAGAGTATAATAAGATCTCATGGCCCCAAAATCCTGGGGTTGGCTTCGATACGTATCTTTGTTCGGCAACAAAATATTGGATTCCTTCAAGTTTTTCTGAACTGAAACTCAATTGTGATGTATTGATTCGATTGGATAGAAGTGGGAGTAATTTTACTATCCCAAAACAATGGTCACCTCAGATTTTAAAGACAGCATTACAACTTTTTGCAATAGATAAGGATGAAGTAATCGCTACTAAGATCAAAATACTTGGTGTGTTGGATGATCTGTACTTTTACAGTGGCACTCTTGGCCTAGACTGGGATGCAAATAAGCTAAAAATGTGGGCTCCAACTGCCAATTGGGTAAAGCTTTATCTATATAAGTCTGGTACGGCCGATTTACCATTCAGAATTGTGAATATGAAATGGCAGGATGGGGTCTGGGAAGTCCCTATGAACAAAAGATGGGAAAACTTATATTACAAGTTTGAAGTCAATCTATTTAATCCATATAGAAATCAAATCATAAGTCATTTAGTCACTGATCCGTATTCAGTTTCACTCTCCGTTAATTCGAATAAATCTCAAATCATCAATCTAGCAAGCCCTACTACAAAGCCAGAAGGGTGGAATCATTATACTCGACGTTCAATAGCATACGAGGATAGCATTATTTACGAATTACATATCCGTGACTTCTCTATGAATGATGATTTGCTAGCAGATTATAAACGTGGCAAATATGTAGCTTTCTGTGAGCCAAGTTCCTTAGCTAATCGTCATTTACGTCGTCTTACTAGAGCAGGTTTAACGCACGTCCATCTTCTGCCTTTTTTTGACATTGGCACTGTCGAGGAAATGAGTCAAAAGCAGATTAAGCAACTGATTGATGTCCCAGCGGACCCCGCTAGTCAACGACCTCAGCATGAGATTTCTAAAATTAAAGATAAGGATGGATTTAATTGGGGATATGACCCCTATCACTACGGAGTGGTAGAGGGCTCATATGCTTTAAATCCGGATGGTGTGTCACGTATTCTCGAGGCTCGAAACATGATTAAATGTCTCCATGATCAAAATTTGAGTGTAGTTATGGACGTGGTTTTTAATCACACCCATCAAGCTGCTGATGATCCTGGAGCAGTATTGGATAAGATAGTGCCCGGTTATTATTATCGTACAAATCAGAATCTGTATCCTCTTCAGAGTACTTGCTGTCCTGATACAGCTTCTGAACGTCCAATGATGTTGAAACTAATGGTTGATAGTATTGTGCGCTTTGCAAAACATTACCACATAGATGGATTTCGATTTGATCTGATGGGGCATCATACTGTCCAGAATTTAGCTAGTGTCAGAAAGGCTTTAGATGCTCTGCCTGATGGCAGTGATATAATTATTTATGGGGAAGGTTGGGCTTTTGGTTCATTACATGATAAACCCGGT
>CEUK01127343.1_pt1 | contig 11722 bp, 15 predicted proteins | sample 356451 | NCBI WGS metagenome assembly CEUK01 (sample SAMEA2622843, study PRJEB7988) | marine metagenome | isolation source: saline water (ENVO:00002010), including
CTGATGACCTGTTAATCCCTGATGACCTGTTACACCCTGATGACCCGTTAAACCTTGCCAACCTGTTAAACCCGTTAATCCTGTCATTCCTGTCATACCTGTAGCTCCAGTTATACCCTGCCAACCTGTTATACCTTGCTGACCTGTTGCTCCCTGCCAACCTGTTAATCCTGTCATACCTGTAAATCCCTGAACTCCACTGAATCCCTGCGCTCCTTGATTACCCTGATGACCTGTTAATCCTGTTGCACCTGTTTGTCCCTGCACTCCTCCAGGAGTTATTGTTACACCATTTACTACTAAACTACCTCCTGGTCCAACAGTTAAATTTTCAACTGTTAAATCTGTATGCCCCGAATTATTATCTCCATGTTGAAATTCCCATTCTTGTTGCGGTGTAGACATATATTATATTTATTTATTATAATTTTAATTTATATTATGCATATTACATAATATTAATTATCTTGATTTCGCAAATATAAAATACTTCCATAATGGATATGAAATTATATTAAATGTGAAAAAAACTATTATATTTTTCAACATTATTTTACCTAATTGTGATAATTCTCTTTCTCCATTCTTTTTTTCAAATAAATGTTTTGTTATCATATTTTCTTTATGATTTTTTGTCAATTCTTTTACCTTATTTTCCACTGGTTTATATATTCTACCATATAATAATACTACACAGATTATTATTGTTATTTCTAATCCAAAAAATAATACAACTTGTCTTATTAATTCTTCTCTAGATTGCGTACTATTTTTAAAAGTCCAATATTTTTGTCCAAAAAATTGAATAAGCAATCCAAAAAATGAAGATAAACCCACTGCAAATGAATCTTTTATTGTTGTCATTTTTATTAAGGCAAACATTGAACCCATATCTACTAATGATGCTATTATACTAACTATTACTGCTCTATAATACATCCAAAAATCCTTATAATTCATATAATATTAAATAATATTATATAATTTTATCACTAAATTGCCCTTATATATAATCACATCTTACTGCTACTACTCCTGAATTTGTATTTACTAACTTAAAAGGCTTACCACAACCTATTATTAAATCATTCGCTTTTAATCTATCACAATCTATTTTTGGTAAATGAGGGTCGATTTGCTGCATATTATGTTTATATATACCATGTCTGAAGATACGACAATTAAATTCTTTTAAAAAAACAAAAATCATTAATTCACAATGTGGACATTTAACTATTACATTATCACTCATTATAATATATTTGATTATAATATAATGGTTCAATTATCTAGATTTCATATTATTGTTATCCCATTTATTGTAACACTTTTCTTTTTTTATATTGAAGCTATTATTCATTATAATATGGGAAGATATGGTAAGATTACCTGTAATTTGCCACCCTCACACGAAAATTGGAAAATGATTGGTATTATATCTTGTTTCTCATTATTGTCTTCCATTGTTACATATTCTCTAGAAATGTATTACTCCAATTAAATTTGGAGAGAAATTATTTAGAATATTCCATATTTAATGTATTATAAATATGGAAAAAGTTGAAGAACAAATACGAAAACAAATTGAACAAGCATATAAAGATGCTTGGACTACCTTATTGCACGATAGAGTAAAACAAACTCCCCCTGATTTTGAATGGATTGTTAGATTATACAAGGAAATACGCTTTAAACTTACTTTCTTTTTAAAAAAAAATAGTCCAGCTAGAGTTCAAATAGAAGAAGGAATGGATGTTGAATTATTTGACCAAATGATTAGAAATGGAGCATTTCAAGGACCTGAATTTGTTGCTCTGGTTCATTTTGTTTTTGATAAATGCCTTATGTTAGGCAGCCCTGCCAGAGATAATGATGTTAAAGAATTTAAAAGAGAAGTTTTAACAGCATTACAAAATAAAGCTACTTTTGCTGAATTAGTTCCACTATTTTTTAAAAATGCAAATACTGCTGCTGATTGGATTCAAGAAGACTTATTTGGTGTCAAAAATAATCTAGAAAGATTAATAAATGAAGGAATTATACCTGAAAAAAAAAATTAATCCCATTTCCATTTACAAACACCACTTAAACAAGTTGGATGATTATCTTGGTCTTCTCTTGTTAATGTATTATGATAATAATGTCCTCCGTGCGACCAAGGCACTCTAATCCAAGCATTATCAATTTCCTCGTCTGTCCATACTGGCACCGCCTGTCTATCTAATGGAACTTGCCCTGAAAGAGCTATTACTGGCAAAGTCATTAACCATACGCATATACTTTTTTTCATTTATACATTAAAAATTTTTTAATGTTTAAATGTTTTTCTCTCCAAATTATTTTAAGTGGAGAGAATTTAATCTAATTCTGTTTCATCATCAACGCATACAAATATTGGATAAACTAATACTGCTAACGATATCCACATTCCCAAGACCACATTTAATATAAATAAATTTAACCATATCATACTACCTACTACTAGCATTATATATTATGAATTATTTTTTTCTGCGTCTTTTTCGCGTTTTTCGTCTCTTTTTCCCTCGTGCCTTTTTTTTAGTTCTCTTTTTCTTATACTTTCTCTTCCTTCTTGTTTTTCTCTTTTTTCTACCTCCCTCTTGAGGATTTACTATATTTAATGGTTTTAACTCTACTGTATCAGGTAAATCTCTATAGTGCATATTTCTCCAAGTTGTAAAATACTCAATGAATGATTTTAAACCTTGTATATAATTTAATACAACTTTCTTGTGTAAATCTCCAGGACTTTTCTTACAGCATCCTACAGATGCATTATTCCATTTTGGATGGGCAAAATCAATTAATTTAAAAGTTCCACCATCGCTACCTATTACTAATAATATACTAGAACCTATAAATCCTATTGTTTGCTCATTTGGCGTCGCTTCTATTACTCTTCTAGTTGGTTCTATAAATTCTCTGTCTAATCTATCCAATTCTGTTGCTATATCTTTTACCTGCTTTTTTGTTTGAAAAAAATGACTAAAAATAAAGTCAGGCGATAAATTATATAAAGACTTCTGTAATTTCTTTTTTCCTCTTTGAAGAGCATTTTTTTCGAATCCACTAGTATCTTTATGTTTTTTTGCTTCATCCACAACACCTTCTAATAAACCTCTTTCCCCTGTTAATCCTTCTAATCTAAAACCTATTTTGTCACTGTGAGAAAATCTAGTATCAAGTAATTTATGTTTTTTTCTTTTTACATGTCCAGAATCCCTACCGAACGCTGTTTTTTTACCGACCTTGAAATCCAATGTTCTCACATTATTACCTACTCCTCCTTTTATATTTTCTATTACAAAATAACCATTATCCCCTTTTTTACATTTCTCTCCAGGATAATATGTTGGAAGAAATGTTTTCAAAGATTCTAAATAATCAGGCAATCCTGTTACACTATATAAATCATCATAAAATGCTAGTTCAGTCTCTGAGTCTCCTGTAATCTTTTTTCCGCACGCTATGTTACAACCAGGTAACTGAATATCAGTAAAAGCACCAGGATGACCTCCCATACCTTCCTCAACACATCCTTTTACAGGTGGTGAATCAAGACATTGTGCTAGTGGGTTAGTTAAATCATGACATAGTTGCAAATTATCCATATAATATTAGTTTAGATTTTTGATTTGGAGAGAATTTACTGAAATAAAAAAATTCCTGGTTTTCATTTTTTTTATATTTTTAATTATTGATTGATAAAAATTATTGATTTTTAAATTCAAAGTTATTGTATCTGAAAATTGAATATAAATTTTCTATACTAATTAGTATTATCTCCTATCACACTCTCTTGACTCATTATGGCCTCTAACAATTACACTGTTTCTCAAGATGGTAATGTCATCACTCTCTCTGGTCCCGATATGACCTGCGATTTTAACCAGATGAAGCGTGAATGTTGCGGACGCTATGATAATTTTATCTTCCCTGATGCAAAAAAGGTGGTTGACCTTCTTAAGCAACAAGGTCGGTCTCCAATGACTCACGACCAAATTATGGATGTACACGGAAAGGGCACACACATAGACTATTATAGTAGCATTTATTGTTACTATTGTGTTAATAAAAAAGATTACAAAAATTATATGTTCTCCCCAGATGATGGGGAAAACAAGGACAATCACTATAGCCGTCTGAGGTTTGGGGTTCTCAGTTTCAGTTTGGAGGAAGATTTTGATGTATGGGTTATTAACTGCGCCTAGACAAGCACAAGAGTTAATAAATTTTTTTTTAGAAAATTGAAAATATTATAATGCTGTATAGTGTTACTATTCTACTGTATCCTTAACTCTTGACCACAACAATGACCATCACATCCACCCCCATTACAAGAGTTGATTCTAGCGATATTGGTGTTGATATTGAGATAGACACCGATAATGATTTCAACAATCAAAATCTTACTATTCCTGAAAGGATTATTGGGTTTGTTGATGCAGTTGGTGATATTCTTGAGGAACTACCGCCGGATGGATTTAAAAAAATGTTGCAATATACCACTCAAACGGCTTATAGTTTTGCTGGGCAGTCACTGACACTGGCAGATTGTATGAACACTCTTATTCGTGATTACAATAGCATCAAAAATACTCATCCTAGAGTTGGGTATTATTATAATGCTATGTGTTTCGAGTTTCTACAAAGGTCGTTGCTAGTTGTTGGTGCTGACCCAGAACGCATTACTGAGTTAGATACCAGGATTACTGAAGAATTTAATAAATTCAAGGGAATAAGCGTTTAAAATAAATAATATTTAATAAAATTTTGCTATATGAGCACTATATACTTCTTCTTTTACATTTTTTAATGTCGCTCTACCTTTTAAACCATAACATTGCGATTTCATAAATCTATTTTTTACTAATACTTCTATAAATTTTCCAGGTCCTACACCAATATAACACACATATAACTTTGGTTTATAATTTAACATTCTTACACTCGCTATTAAACCTCCAAACAAATATTCATCTTTCTTTTTATAAAAGTAACAATTTGGAAAGAATTCACCTTTTTTCATATTCCAATAACCATATCTTGTTAATTGTTCTTCTTTACTTAAATTATTAAATTTTTTTCTACGAGCCTCAGCATATATAGAACAATCTCGTTGTTTATTTATTATATTATGCACATCTACACCATTTCTACAAGCCTCATATAAATGAACCCACTTTCTATAAGCACTATTTACATTTTTTAAAGTTGCTTCCCAAAATTTTTTAGGATTATGTGCCTTTTGATATGCTAATTTATATACCAACTGCGCATATGAATATGAATGTGATTTACAAAAGCTATACTGTCGCAAATTTGCTATTTCTTTTTTTAACTTTTGTAATTCTATTTCAGGTAGTTTGCCTAGTAACTTTTCATATTTTTCCCTAATATCTTTTTCCCATTTTCCTTTTGCTATACATCTTCGAAATTTATCTGCCAATCCTTCATCAATATTTAATTTTTTTGATAAAAGATTAATTGCATCATCATCGAATATAAATTTGGTTTTATAATCTATATTATTTACCTCTTTTCTAGTATCTTTCGCCGCAGGTCTAATTATAGCCAAACATATAGCTATATCATCTATTGATTTGGGTTTTACTCCTAACAATGCTTTGCGCATTAAAGGTGACTCAGCCAAGGTTATACCTATATTATCTCCACTTTGTAATAATTTATATGTTTTTGCATCATACATACAATCATTAAAATCTATATTTCTACCAGATATACTTATTAATTGACTTATACCTCTACTTGACAATATATCTATTTTAAAGTTTTTTGTTTTACTAACATCTCGTTTATCATAATGAATTTGACTTAATGTTTTTTTATTTAATATTAAATCTTTTGGAATCCCTTTGTGAAAGAATACAATTCCACCACAATGGAGAGAATAGTGTCGAAAAGTATCTTCTAATTCTTTTTGATATTTTTTTACTTTATTTCTTTCTTCTATCGGTAATTTTTCAACAAAGCTTTTTATTTCATTCTTACCTATTTGCTTTTTTATACCTATTTTTCGTAATGCTTCTCTTAGTGCTGATTTTTCGTGCCAATGCACATGATTGCTTATTCGTGCTACCTGATTTGGCCATTTTAATTCTAATCTCAAGAAAACTTCATCTCTTAAGAAGTGTGGGAAATCAAAGTCAATATCTGGTAATGTGTCTCTATAATCATTTAAGAATCTGGCAAAACTAATATTATATTCTATTGGGTCTACATTACTTATACCTAGTAAATAACAAACTAATGATGAACCACAAGAACCTCTCGTTACATGAGGAATATAATCAATCAGTTTTAATATTTCTACTGCTCTTATTAAATAACTGCTCAGCTTTTTGTCGTCTATTATTTTTAACTCTTTACATAATCTATCTTTATATATCTCATCGTTTGGACACATTTTTATAAATTTTTCAACTACATCTTTTATTGAATATTCTTTCACACTCTTTTTCTTTATTTTTGGCTTTTGTAATTGTAATGTATGAACTAATATATTTTTATTATTTGTCGATGATTGTTCATATTTGTATTTCCAAGGGAAACCATTACTACAATTCAAATACTTATTCATTCTATCACATATTTTTATACAACTCGAAGCTTTCAAATCTAATATCAACCCATATTTCTTCTTTTTTTTTACATCTTTTCTTAATACACGCCCTATACACTGTATAAAAGTCTTTGCGTTTCTATTTTCTACTTTATCAAGAAATATACAACAATCTAGATTTTTAATATCAGAACCTTCACGATGCTTACACGCACAAAATAATATCGCATTCCTTTCTTCTTTCATATATCGCTCATACTCACTATCCTCATTTTTACTAGTATCCACACATACTACAAAATCTGTAAATTTACTTTTCCATAACTTTGATAACTCATAACACTTATCTATTATACCACACCACACTATCACCTTTTTATATGCTAACTCTTTTATATTTACAGCACATATATCCATAAAATCAGTATCACTTAATATTTTACTGCTTTTTACCCATCTTATCTTTGGTGCAACTATTACATTATCACAATATGCATTATATATCGTATATTCACTTAATATTTTGTTGAAAGGTTGATATTCTAGACAAGGTGTCGCTGAAAATCCTAGACATTTCAAATCTTTGTTTTTAGTTAATACATAATTATAAAACTCACGCGTTGTTGTATTTTTTATTGAATGACATTCATCGTGAATTATAAATCCTATGTTCATATTTAATTTCTCATATTTTTTTTGTGATACAAGAAAACTTCGATTAATTACAAGTAGTATTGGCTTTTTCCAAATCGTTGCACTATTTACATTACTATACCACTCTTTTGGTTTTATTTCTGTATAATTTATTATCATAAACTTCTTATAAACATTAATGTATCCCTTTTCTTTTAAAACTTCTTTATTAAATTGCTCTTTTAAAATAGACTTTTGCTCACATAACCAAAGTATATTTTTTTGGGGATTTAATTCACTATATTTTAAAATTAATTCTAATGCTATCCAAGATTTTCCTGTTCCTGTTGCATGAAAATGAACTCCTGATTCAAAATTATTTTTTACTGATATATCAATTGCATTTTGTTGATTCTTTCTTAACATATATATACATCATTTAAATATCCTCTAATTGGTTTCAATTTATACAAACTCCACAAGTTGTTTCAAATATCTTTGATGTAACAAGATAAGGGTCCATATTAGATGCCGGACGCCTATCTTCAAAATATCCTTTTCCATCTTTTATTGTTTCATATCCTACTCTTATTGAGGCGCCACGGTCTACTGATTTTAATTGATTAAAACTAAATACATCATATTTTGCTGTTTCATATTCTCCAGACATTCTTTTATCATTGTCTTTTCCATATACTTTCATATGCTCCGAATGTTTTAATCTTAATTTTTCTATTGCTGAATAAATAATATTTAAACCATCTTCTTTTCTCATACTTTCTGTACTATAGTTTGTATGACATCCGCTGCCATTTATACCTATTATTGGTTTGGGTTCCCAATTAATAATTACATTATGTTTTTCACCTAATCTCTCCATTATCCATCTAGATATCCATATTTGGTCTCCTGCGTTTATACCTTCACAAGGACCTATTTGATATTCCCATTGACAAGGCGCCACTTCCGCATTTATACCACTTACCTTTAGTCCTGCCTTTAAACATAAATGCATATGCTCTTCTGCTACTTCTCTGTAATATGCATTTTTACTTCCTACACTACAATAGTATTGACCTTGTGTTATTCCGTTAAATCGAGAAAATTTACTACCTATTATAAAATATTCTTGTTCAATGCCAAACCAGGGTTTTTCTGTTTTTGCTTTATGTGTTTCAAATAATCGTGCTGCTGATGCCCTTGTATTTGTTGATAATGGTTTATCATTTTTATCTAATGTTTCGCATAATACTAGAAATGAACTTGATAATGTACAATTATCACTGAATGGATTATGATAAACTGCTACTGGTTTTAATTTCAACTCTGAATTTAAACCTTCCGCTTGAGCTGTAGAACTACCATCATAATTCCACATAGGAAAATATTTTGCTTCTACCGACCTTAAAGTAAAGTCGTGAAGAACCTTTGTTTTCGACCTAAGTTCACCTTTACCTCCAAGCCATATATACTCTGCAATCACTTGTCTGTGACTCATTATTTTATAATAAATTACTTTCCTTTTAAATTATTTGGAGAGAATTTGTCTAATAAAAATATATAAATGATTTCACAAATTTTGAAGAATTCTGGATTTAGAAGAAAATTCTCTCCATTTCTAATTCCAGGAAAAGATTTTAGTGGAGAAATAAACTCTCTAGATTTAATAAACGCTAATCATCTTGAAACTATTGAAAAAGAATCAAAAAAACTAGATTTACTTGAAAAAGACAAGATTCAGGCGTGGATTAATTATTCATTAGATATTCCTGACGGAACTTATATTCATTAATTTTCATTTAACATATATTTATCATCTAGATTGTATAAAGATTTTAACCAACCTAGATATGGCCATCCAGGACAATTCCATTCTCCAACTTCACTAATTTTTTTTACTCTATGTCTATACTCTTTATTTGTTTTTATAAAGTAGTGATTTAAAACCACATCTGCTGTTTTTAATGTTGTTTCATTCATATATTTACAAGTTGTTGATATTGTATCGGGAAACATATCTAATTTCACTCGAAAATTATCAATCATTACACCTGGCACCAATTGTTTATGAACTCTTAATCTATCAATATTTTGTGTTTTGAATATCGTTTTGCCAAATAACATAAAGTATTGTAAATCTTTATAATTGCAGTGTTTTAATTGAATATTAGTATCAAATAAATAATCATAATTAAATCTAGTAGTCATATCACTCATTTTTTCAACATCATCACCTTTGCCTATAAACATTTTCCATATTACATAAATACTATGAATTGGTCTTGCTATGGTTTGCAAGTATGTGTATATTGTTTTATTATTTTGACCTTTCATTAATTCATCTGCATCTACTATCATTGTCCATTTAGATTCTTTTATAATTGGTAGCAAGTGGTCGTTATACATTGCAACCTGATGATGTGGGTATTTTCTATTATCATGAAACAGTGTAATGTTATTATAACTTTTTAGTATTTCTACAGTATCATCTGTGCTGCCATTGTCAATAATATAAAAATGTTCTACACCTTCACTTATATAATGGTCTAACCATTCTCTTAAATATTTTCCTTCATTTTTCATTAAAGAGCAACAAGTTAAGAAATATTTATAGCCTTCTCGCGACATTTATATATGATTTGAATTTGGTTTTTAAAATTAAACTCATTGTATAAATGAGTCATTTTATGCGTAGTAAATGAGTCATTTTACAACATTTTAAAATTGAATTGTTTTTCTCGTTACAAATGTGACATAGAGTCATTTAACAATATGCTATCTGAGGATATACTTGACATACTATACCCAGTGCAAACCAAAAATAAAAGATGTCTGCCGGGACACGGTTATACAGCAACTGCTTATTGTAGAGATGGTATAAAAGGAACGGATGGTTCTTGGTTAAAAACTACAAATTCTCGTCCAAAATGGAGTTGGTTCGCTGAGGTAGAGCTAGGATGGGATTGGTATAATGGAGAATGGAAAAACTTGGAATTAACGCCAATTTATATGGAAGGTTACTATGTAAAGTTTTGGTTTCCTAGCAAATCCAGCCGCCGCTGCTGTTATCATTGGCCTGAGGAAGAGGGTGATAATATGGAAGACCTGATTGTTCAACCTATCCTCAGCAAGTCGTGGACTAAACCTGCTATTAAGAGATTTACAGATATATACCGATATACAGAATGTGAATCTTATAATAAAAACCCATATCCATATAAGTTAATAGGATTTGAGGAGATTCGTAAGTTGAAATGCAAAAAACCCAATAACTGGGAGCGAGAGTGCAAAAAAATTGAAAAAAAATTTCTAGAAAAAATAAATGAATCTATTTTAAAGCGTAAAAATAAAATATGTGGTAATCAAAACCACACTGGTGGAAGATGTCTACGCTTCCGCCCTCTTCCCTTACGCTACTTATTGTCCAGTGCAATCTAGCCTGGGCTATTCTTTCCCAAGCAAGCAAGGTTTTAATGCCACCCTTGCATCTAGCCCCCCTTTTTCATATGTGGAATCTAAAAAATTGAATTAAATTTTTTATTGTCAATACTAGTTAGTAATAAAAATGGAGTATCCTGAAGCTATTGTTATAGATGTTGATGATGATGAACCAAGCATCGAAGGTGTAGTTGTGGATATTGACAATAGTATCCATTGGGATATGGCTCAGCGTAAAGTAATGTGTTGTTTAACCTTATCCATAACAGTATTTATTATGGTAGTGTTTGTATATAGTTTATCAACTTCATAAAGTTACACAGTGCAATCTGGCCCTGGGCTGTTCTTTCCCAAGCAAGCAAGGTTTTAATGCCACCCTTGCATCTAGCCCCCTTTTTCATATGATCTAAGAAATCGGTGACAAACTATGTTACCGGTTACAATAACTAATAAGTATAATATATTAAACATTAAATAGAATAATATATTATAATGCCGCCGTATGATATGTGGAGTCGTTATAGAATAAATGAGAGAATCAAGCAAGGTTATGAGGCAAGAATGGAACGATTAAATATTAAATAGTGCTTTTTTTTAAGTTAATAGATTTAAGTCTTTATTCGCGACCATTATTGTTTCAAATTCATCAAAAAAATTTACTTTATGACTTGTTAGCATTTTATCAACAGTTGTTATTGACCATGGTCTTAATGTTTTATCTTTCATAATTTTTGATAATAAATATACTACTATTCTATTATCTAATTCTGTATCATTTATTTTTTTATATCTTTCTTTAAATTCCTTATATAAATGCATATATGTTACAGAACATTTTATATCTAGCCAATTACCCATATGTTTATCAAAAAATCGTTTAAATTGTTCATTTTCCATTAAACCACATAAATCTTGGAAAAATTCATTATTTTCAAGTTTTTTTTCACCTTCTTTTAAAGAATTATTATATTCAATTAATTGGTTCATATAATTTATTTATAAAATTCTCTCCAAATTGTTTTTTAGAAAAGTAAAATGGAGAGAATT
>CEUK01354141.1_pt1 | contig 11721 bp, 12 predicted proteins | sample 356451 | NCBI WGS metagenome assembly CEUK01 (sample SAMEA2622843, study PRJEB7988) | marine metagenome | isolation source: saline water (ENVO:00002010), including
CTTAGTAATCCAGATTGAATTGCTCTCCAGGACTCTTCTCCAAGTCTAGAGATCACATTTAGACCTTTCTTTGTTGAGGTGCAAAATAAATGAGACATTTTTGTAATACAGTGTCTAATGAAATCATCATAGGTTCCACCTTCAGTTATATCTCCTGCCTCGATATGCAAAAGAATTTTATCCAGATGGGATGCCGAAATAGCAAAAGCAAATGACTCAAATCTATCTGCATAAACAATACAAAGTTTTGGATTTTTTTTAATTATTAAGGGTGATAACTCTATGCAAAGAAATCCTATTATTTCAGAATGACTCTTATATAAATTTGGTATATTTATTATTTTAGCAATTTTAATTTGGTCGCTTTTTATATCACTTATTGTTCTCTTTTCTATTTCTTTAGTTATTCCTCCAGATACAATTAACTCAAGATTAATATTTTTAAAATTATTTAGCTTTTTAAGTAAAGGGCGCAGGATATAATATTCTGCCCTACTTCCTGTGAAGCATAAAATATTCAAAATGGGAGCCTCGTTCTTTTTATAAAATTTTTCCAAAAAAGTTTTTTCGATGCTAACCTTATTCCCAATAAATTATTTGTTTTAATTAAATTATCATTATTTAAAAGTGCTTTTAAATTAAATCTACTATTGTAGGAATCTGTTGAAATATTTATTATTCCAATCATTTTCAAATTTAAAACTTCTGCAAGTAACTTTGATAAATCATTTATATGAATATATGAAATTAATTCATTATCATTATTTAAATAATTTATAGTAGTTTTTTGTTTATAAACCTTAATTAGATCTGAAAAAAAGGAATTGTTTATTAAATGGCCCCATACATTGGGCACTCTGCATAATGAAAGAGGAATATCGTAATTTTTTAATAGAGTTTCCGTAGATAATTTTAAATCTAGATAATCAGATACACCATTAGAAATTATCTCTCCCTCCTCATATATTATTTCTTTACTTTTCGCATAAATATTAGAACTTGAGAGGTATAAATATTGATTTATTTGCGAAGTCTCACAAAATAATTCCCTTATTTTCCTTGCTTTATGAATTAATTCATGTTCAGTTTTATTATTAATAGTATTAGGATCCATTAAATCAATTATAAAAACTTTAGAAGATAAATTTTTAACGTATTCTTTTAAACCTAAGAGTTTTATATTTCTAAGTGAGATAATTTTAATTTGATAAATTTTGGAAAAATGTGAGCCTAAATATGGTCCAAGAGTTCCATTCCCAAGAAATATTACTTTCATCAGAAATCTATTTTTCGAATATGTTCTCCTTTTTGAATATTATTTTTTGAAAGTTTTCCTACTAAATTATCGTGTTCTCTTGCTGGTATTTCACCAATACCAGGCCTTTTAGGCCAAGTATTAGAGAATGAGAATTGGTCGTTAATTTTAATATCTTTTGTTGCTACAACAGTTGCTAATGCAAAGTCACGTATAGCATCCTCTTCTTCAATTTCCTCTGCTTTGGTTCCTCCCCTCATCTGAAACATTGTAAAACTATCCTTTTTCAATTCTGATAATTCCTTGGGAGTCATTGAATTTATAATATCGGGTCCCTCCCTATCTTTAGTATCTGTGAAATGTCTTTCTAAAATAACAGCCCCATTAGCAACTGCACCTAAACAAGCAAGATTAGATTGAGTATGGTCAGACAAACCTACCCTTGAAATACCAACAATTTCTTGTAATTCATTTATTCCACCTAATCTAACAAGGTGATTAGGAGTTGGATAAAGATTAGTTGTATGCATTAAGATAAAGTTTTCATTAATGCAAGTTGAAACTAAATCACATGTTTTAGAGACACTTTTTAGTGTGTTCATTCCTGTACTTATTATTAGCGTTTTATTATATTGAATGGCTGCTTTTAAAACAGCATCATTTGAACATTCTCCAGATCCAATTTTAAAAGCATTGACATTCATTTCTCCAAGCAAATGAGCAGCCTTGGATGAAAAAGGTGTACATAGATATTCGACACCGAGTCCTTCTATAAATAGTTTATACTCGTACTCTTCATCAATACTCAAACTGCAATTATCTATTATTTCATAAATCGATTCATTAGTATGGGGAGGGATTACGTTTTTGGCATGATTAGACATCTCCTCTTTAGCGATATGAAATTGACTCTTGATAATATCTGCTCCAGAATTAGCAGCTAATTCAGCAAGTTTTTTTGCTTCATCTAATGATCCGTTATGATTAATTCCAATTTCAGCAATAATTTTTGGTCTGAATTTTTCCCCAATTTTTAGACTTCCAATTTTAATCATTTAAACTAAAACTTTTTTTACTAATCATATTAAGTATTCTTTATTTATATCATAAAGAATATTTTTATTTTCTATAAACCATTTAATTGTTTTTTTAAGACCCTCTTCAAAACCATTTTTACTGGCGTATTTTGGTTCCCAATTAGTTAATTCTTTTAAAAGTGTATTATCACCAAATAATCTATTTACTTCAGAATTCTTAGGTCTTAATCTTTCATCTTCACAAATGATTTTTAAGTCTGAATTCATAATATTTTTTATAATATTTGCTGTTTCTCCAATAGAAACTTCAAATTTACTACTAGCATTAATAACTTTTCCTATAGTATTTTTGCTCTCACAAATTGCATGAAATGCCGCACAAATATCTTCAACAAAGTTAAAATCTCTAGTGGGACTCAATGCACCTAATTTAATTTGATTATTTTTATTTATTATTTGTGAAATAATTGTTGGTATAACAGCTCTGGCACTTTGCCTTGGACCATATGTATTAAATGGTCTTATTATAGAAATAGGTGTTTCAAAACTTCTCCAATAACTTAATGCAATTTGATCTGCACCAATCTTACTTGCTGCATAAGGAGATTGACCGACTAGTGGATGTGATTCTGTTATTGGTACAAATTGAGCAGTACCATAAGTTTCTGAAGTTGATGTATGGACCACTTTATCAACATTTAAATCTCTAGCTGCTTCAACAATATTTAATGTCCCATGAATATTGGTATCTATATAGCTAGCAGGTGCTCTATAACTATATGGAATAGCTATTAAGGCCGCTAAATGATAGATTTCTTTACAGTTCTTAACCGCATTTTTTACAGAAACACTATCCCTTACATCACCCATTATAAATTCAATATTATCTTTAATATTATTTTCTAAACTATCAAGCCAACCTCTACTTCCAAAAGAATTATAAAGACAAAAAGCTCTGACATCAAAACCTTTCTTTATTAGAAACTCGACAAGATGGGAACCTATAAAACCGTCAGCTCCGGTAACTAAAATCTTTTTCATTTTATCCATGTTTGATGAGCTTTATTTAATGTCTCATGTCTTCCAATATCAATCCAAAATTCATGAATTGGGCACACATTTATTTTTTTCTTCAAATTCTTAATTCTTTCAATTAATGCAGGCATATCTATCGATTCATTAGATTTGATTAAATTTAATACCTCAGGCTCGAATGTATAGACTCCCGCATTTACATAACTTTTATAATTGGGTTTTTCAATAATTTTATTAAATTCAATCCCATTTGACTCGATAACACCAAATGGGATCTTAAATTCATATTCTCTTGCACATATAGTTGCAAATGAATCATTCTTTTTATGGAAGTCAAGAAGCTGATAAAGGTTGAATTTAGTAAGTATATCGCCGTTCATCACAATAAATGGTTCTTTAAAATCTTTTGGTAATAAGGATAAAGAACCTGCTGTGCCTAAACGTTTTTTTTCTTTTAAATATTTAATATCCACATTCCATTTAGTCCCATCATTAAAATGTTCAATAATTTGCTCTTTTAAATAATTAACCGAAATGTAGAAATTACTAAATCCGTTTTCTATAAGTTGTTCTAAAAGTATTTCTAAGATTGGTTTTCCAGCAACTTTAAGCATAGGTTTTGGACAATTTTCTGTAAATGGCATTAATCTTGAACCAATTCCGCCAGCCATAATTAAAACGGAATTTCCATGGTTTTTTGTCGTTTTTATTAATTCTCTTAGAAGAATAATATCAATAGCTTTACCATCTTTATCGATAACTGGTATTTGATTTATATCTTTTTTTTTCATAATTTCTAAAATCTTGCGCTTCCTAAAATCTTTATGAACGGAAATAAAGTTTTTATTCATAATTTCTGAAACTTTCGTTTCTAGACTAATTCCAATTATTAAATTTCTTCTAATGTCCCCATCTGAAATTGTACCTATTAACTTTCCCTTGTCATCAATAACCAGAACTATTTGAGTATTATATTTTTCAAGATTTTTTAGTGCATTTAATAAAGTCTCTCTGTAATTAAGGCATATTTCAGAAACATTTTCCATATTTTTAGGACATATTTTTTTATCTTGGATTTGATATTTACTTATTAACCTATCTCAAAATGTGTTTTTATAGCGATTATCAAACTTTTCTTAAAAAAATTTAATTTATTTGCTTTTTATTCATTAAATATTCAATTAACTCAAAATCAAATTCTGAATCTAAGTCAAAGCTTTTTTCAATACCAATATCATATCCATCAACTTTACCAGAAAGGAGCCCTGTCCCTTTTTTTATATATTTTGGATTTAATACGTAAATAGAAGCGACATGCTCAAAAACTTTGGGAGCATCTTGTCTTCTTATAATTGATTGTCCCAAGGACTTTACAATTTTTAAGTTAGAGTTCTCATCATATTCAACCATATTAAAATAAGGATTTTTTCTAGATTCACAAACTGAGAAAATTGCATCAAAATTTGATTTTTTATATTTCTCTATAGCTTTATCAATATCTTCAACATCACGAATAGGAGAAGTGCAGTCTAAATCAACATAAATATCAAAATTTTTGCTGTAAAACTCTTCACATTCTTTTAAAGCATGTTGCCATACTTCCCATTTGCCAGCTTTATCTGAGGCTAAAAAATCAGGCCTTTTAAAAGGGACTTCAGCATTATATTCTTTAGAAATTTTAGCTATTTTTTCATTATCTGTAGACACTACTACATGATCAATCAATGAACTTGATTGAGCCTGTTCTATGCTCCATGCTATGAGAGGTTTACCTGAAAGAGGCCTGATATTTTTACCTGGAACCCCTTTTGAACCACCCCTGGCACTTATAACACACAATGTACTCATCAAACTTAATCAATTACATGGTCATATCTTATTTTATCAGGGCAAATGAATCTCTTTTTTTTATTAGAAAGATGTGCTGCGCAACAAATTTTAAGGGCTTTAACAGCATCTTCTAAATTAGAAGCATTTTTTAAATTTTGACCATTTATATTTTTTAAAAAATGTATTATTTCTTTTAGAAACATATCATTTCTATTAAAATTTTTTTCTACTTGATGCAATATTGAGATATGACCATTTTTGTCTTCCAACTTAAGCTTTCCTTCCTTATAATTCCATTGAAGAGTTCCTTTTGAACAAACAATTTCAGTATTTCTACAATAATAAGGTCTGACATAGTCTAGAGTAAGTTGAATTAAGAATTTTGCATCCATTTTTAAATTTAAATGAGCTATTGATTCTGTTTCTATATCTAATTCAGGAGTTTTATCTAACATTGCGGAAACCAAAGTAACCTCACCAAATAACCACCTCGTTAAATCTATTTCATGAATAAGATCTAATGTTACTCCCCCTCCCCAATTTCTTCTTGCTGCATAGTTATTTCTATAATCAAAATCTTTTCTCCATTCTGGAAGATATTGGCCAACGCTTGATTTAACATAGTGAACTTTCCCATATTTTTGTTCAGAAATAATTTTCTTTAAGAAAATTAGATTTGGGTGGAATCTCAACATAAATCCAGATTCAACTAATTCAGGGTTATTTTTTGTTAATTCTTCTATCTCTTTAATTCCTTTCATATTATGGCTTATAGGCTTTTCAATAAAAATATGTTTTTTTTTCTTTAATGCATAATTTGCAATTTTTAAATGTTTATCAGTTCTGTTAGCTATTACAACCCCATCTGAACTGTCAATTGACTCATATAGGTTTTTAACATAAATAACATTATCTAATTTCTTTATTTTTTCTCCTTTTTTAAATCTGCCACTATAAATTTTAACAACCTTTACAAGATTTAAAAGGTTTTTTGCATGCCTATTACCTATTGAGCCGCTTCCTATAATTAGAATTGAAAGATCTTGCAAAATATTAAATTAAACAAAAAATATTAGACTATTTAATTTTGATAAATGCTTATTAAGAAGATATAAATTTTTTTCTTTAAAAATTTTTCCAACAAATATCTTTAGGCTTTTTTCTGATTCATTTATTAGAAATATGAAATTGATTACATTCATAAAATGAATTATATGATAGATATTATATCTCATGAAAATAATTTTAAAAGTATTTTTTTAAGATAACCCCCACCCTCCATCAATTTTTAATGTTTGGCCAGTTACGTAAAGGGACATATCAGTTGATAGAAAAGTAAATGCTCCTATTAGGTCTTCTTCATTAGCCATCCTTTTTAAAGGGGCTTTTGAAGAATATTTTTCTATAAAATTTTTACTTTGGTTTCTTAAAATACCTCCAGGAGAAATGGCATTTACTCTTATTTTGGGAGCAAGTGTCGTTGAGAGCCACCTAGTGAGCTGTATAATACCACCTTTTGATGTTGAGTATGCTGCAATATTATTAATTTCAGTCTCATTATATAAGTTCCAATCAGGAGCATAATGGCCATAAATAGAGCCTACATTTATTATTGATGCATTTAAAGACTCTTTCATTAAAGGAGAAATTTGCTGAATCAAATGAAATGGAGCGCATAAATTAACTTCAAAACATCTTCTCCAGCTATTTAAACTTTGATCTTCAAAAGGAACATTCCATCCTGCTAAATTTCTTGTACCAACAAAAGCAGCATTATTAATTAAACAATTAATTTGAGAATAATTATCTTTTATTATTTTTATAAGATTATTCCGATCTTCCTCAATCTCTAAGTTACAAGTGATTGCATCAACTTTTATATCATAAGATTTAATTAGATCATTCTTAAGTTTTGATAATTTTTCAGTATCCAAATCAACAATTATAAGATTATAGCCAATTTCAGCAAGTAGTTTTGTGATGGTCTGACCTAGGAATCCAGTCGCTCCGGTCAGGATTAAATTTCTTCCAATACAGGATATTAATGATGGAAATTGATTCATAATCAGAAATTCTTTTAAGCAGTTATTTGTTTATCCTTTCAAAAAATTCATTTCCCAAACAATGTTGTATTTGTTTTTTATTATAAACCCCTAGTGGATCTTCCTGAAGTTCGAAAAAATGTTGATCCCAATCCTTTTCATAATAATATGCCCAATCTCTTTGGAGATTTGACTTTAAAAATCTTGCGTTAGCAGTTCGACCATCTACGATTATTAATGTGCCTGGTTGCAAAAAATGTTCAAATAAAAGGATGTCCCCAGACATTGGCATCCTATCAGAATGTCTAGTACTTATTCCTTTAATATCTCCTTTAGGAGAAAATTGATCAGGAGCATCTAAATAAATTAGATCTGGAGAAATGTTAGGAATAGGATCAAAAAAAGTACAAACTTTTCCATTAAAAGTTGAGGTGTTAAGTTCAGCCTTATGAAATAACACAAAATTATTTGAAACTAATTCACTTGGTGTTTTTAATCTACATTTATTTATCCATTGGTTGTTGTTATCAACTGAATGACATTCATATAAATTTGATTTTCTAAGATTTTTAGACGTATAGCTAAACCACTTTTCTTTATTTGTTCTTAAAGCATCAGAAAATATTATAGAGCTTTTGCCTACTCCAAACTCAAGTATAGTGGTTACCTTTCTATTTAAAGTTATGTAGTGCAGTCTTGCTAAATCATCAAACTCTGGGGCAAAAGGTATCTCGTTATAGGGATCTACAGTTTCATTTAAATCCTTAAGTTTATCTTTTTCTTGATAAAGGTATTTCTCATCAGAGTTAAGCAATATACTTAAATTATTTACCAAAGAATATTCTTTCCAATCGAAATCATTTGGTATTAAATTAATGCTCTTAAGCATATTTGTTTCTAATTAGTATTTAACAATAACCTTTTATGAGAGACTGAATAGAATTTTTTAGTAAATTGAGACCATTTCTTCCACTCCTCTCAGGATGAAACTGCATACCCAAAGTATTATATTTTCTTATCATCGAAACGAAATCATGTCCTTCAAAGTCAGTTGTATACAAGACATTATTTTTAATATCCTCAGAATACATAAGAGCATAGCTATGAACAAAATACTGATCTATATTATTAAACTCATTAATTGATTTATGACCACTTGATTCAAAGTATTTAATTTTATTCCATCCAACATGAGGAAGTATTGTTTCTTTAGATTCCTTGGAGAAATCAGGCAATTTTTTTATTACTCCTTGAATAATATTAAGTCCATCACATTCTTCATATTCAGTGCCAACAGAAAGTAATAGTTGCATTCCTAAGCAAATTCCAATTAAATTCCCTCCTTTTCGACTATATTCTTTAATTTTTTCAATAAGATTAAATTTGTTAAGCTGCTTCATCCCTTCAGGGAAAGCACCAACACCTGGTAATACACATAAATTTGATTCCTCTATAATTTTAAAATTTGTAGTCAATTCGCAAGCCAAACCTAAAAAATTAAAAGCATTAATAAGGCTTTGAGTATTTCCCATACCATAATCAATAATACTTATTTTAAGATTTTCTTTAATAGAGTTTATAACAAAATTTGTTGGAACATCTCGAACTGGTAAATCTATAGATTTCATTTTATTTTTTGTCAATTTAATGTCTAACTTGTTGTAATGAAGTCCCCATCCAGTTGATACACCTGATAAATGATTATATTTTCTAAATGTCTCAACAACTTCTTTAGATGAAGAGAAGCCACCTCCTAGTACAAAAGGGACCTTAATATTATTTTTTACTGCTTCTATTAATTCAACATCTGGTCCTCTTCCAGTACCATCTCTATCTACAGAAGTTAAGAAAATTTCCCCAGCACCTCTATCTTGACACTCTAAAATCCAATCATTAAGTTTTTTGTTGGTTTTTTCTCTACCAGATTCAATCATTACATTCCAAGAGGAATTACCTTTATAAAAAACCTGTATTGAGACTACAACGCATTGTCTTCCAAATTTCTTGGAAAGTTCATTAATTAAATCAGGATCCCTTATGGCTGCTGAGTTAATCGCCAGTTTATCTGCACCTGCACCTAAAAGCTTTCTTCCATCATCTACAGATCTAATTGCCCCGCCAACAGTAATTGGCACAAAAACTTTTTTAGAGGTATCTCTTAAAACTTCATATAATCCATTTCGCCCATATAAACTTGCAACTGCATCAGTATAAAAAATCTCATCAATTCCATTGATAGCATACTTTTCCGCTGAATCACTGGCATCTCCAATAACTCTTAATCCCTCAAATCGAATTCCTTTTATTAGTCTTTTCCCCTTTATATCTAGACGAGCAATCAGACGTTTACAACTACTCATTTAGCAGAGTTACCTTGCCATGTAACAGCCTCTTCAACTTGATGTTCATTATAATTTTCCTCAAATATAGTTTTCCTTAGTCTCCAATTATCATTTTCATCCAAAAACCATAAATGAGGTGATCTTGCATTATCCGCTAAAAGTTCATAGTAATCACGATCAAAAATTGGAGACTCAAAAAATTTATGAGCTTTAGGAAATTCTTTTTCGTTAATACTAAGATATTCAAAAATTTCATCGGCCCATCTTTCGGGGAATTCTCCATCAAATTTTTTTATTAGAGAGATACCCTCTTCTCTAGTAATGTCGCCTGATCTTACTTCCTGTGAGGCATCATAAGTAGCCCTCCCAATTCCAAATTTTATCCATGTCGTATGGTAATGAAAATCATCTATACGATCATCGATTGAATTGTAAGTACTATAAGTTCCAACTGTTCTTTCAGGTGAACTCACAAAACCTCCATTCTCCACAGAATAATAATAAGCAGCTTGAGGATGCCATTTTTCGTAATAACCAAGGTAATGTACTTCTATGTTTTTTTGTTTAAGTTTTTCTGGGTTTATTGGTAAATACGGATCAAAATCGCCTCCATTTAAACCCATTTCTCTTAATTCAGACAAGGAGGTACCCCCTAAAAAAATTTCATCTTCATTGGAGGCCGTAAAGAAATCCCATGACCTTTTGGCAGAATTCATATCCTTTTTTGCATTACCATATTCAGCTTCATGTTCACCGTAGAAGACTAATTGAATATTATAAATATCAGCAATCTTAGGTGCTAAGTTTTTCTGGCCAATAATAAAGGGTTGAAAAGGGTGGAATAACTTATCTACGGCCAATCTTGTTATTAATCTATGAGTTCTACCATTTGGTGTAAATAAAATATTATCAAAACCGGCCTGAACCCATGATTGATGATTTTTCCAACCCCAATCTGTATAAATATGAGGCGCCCATGTACAAGTCAGAGGATTCATTCCATATTTGTATTTAAGAAGATGAGCCTGCATAAAACTGTCTTTGCCTCCGCTTCCTGGAACTAAACAGTCGTATTTTCCATCTTTACTTCGATACTTATTACAAAGTTCTCTTAATTGCTCTTCTCTATCTTCCCAATTTATTTTATCTTTTCGTTTTTTTACTGCACATGCATCACAAATTCCGTTTTCATCAAAATTGATGACCACCTTTCTTTGATCAGAATTGCTTTTAAATTCGATACTACTTGAGGGCCTTTGATTGCTAATTACACAGGATTTACAAAATTTTATTTGCCTTGGTAATCCATAAAATGTCGAAGGATTATTTGCATTTTTTGAAAATAATTTTTTATCAACTTCCTTTGGATATGAAATAAACATATATACTCTAAATTTTATTATTTTATAACTATAAACTTCTTCTTTTAAACTTATTTAAATTTTTTTAATCTAATTATTACTATTTTAAAACATAAAAATTTTTAATATTATTTCATTTATTTATATATTATTCTGAAACAGTACCATTTAAAAATGCAAAACTTTATCACAAGAATTAAACGTCGATTTTTTATGAAAGCGTTAAAAGTAATTACATTTAAGTAAACACAAATTTTCTAAAATAATTTATTTGACTATATTTTCTATCGAAGTCAATTGGATAAAAGGATAAAACCAATAAATTATTGCCTCAGGGAACAATTGCAATAAAAAGTAGAAGTGAAGTTATTTGCAATATAATGGAATGTCTGGATTTAATATCTATAAAAGCCTTTGAAGAAAATTTAAGTAGCATATTAATAAAAGCTAATAATTTTTTTTTAATCTATTTCGCATAACTTTATTAAACCAATAAAATAACCTGTAAATTTTATTGAAAAATTGAAATTTAATAAACTTAAAATTTCATTAGTGAATCCTGATACCAGGAGAAATGATTAAATTCTAAGAAAGTAATTGTTATTGAAGATGTTTTTAAATTGTACTTAAGGGAGAATCTTATTGAGGTAGTAAAAGGATAGGAGAACCTGCAATTATGAATGAAAAGAATTATTTTAATTCATTCAAATCTCATTGCAATTGTAAATCCCCAGATTCATTTTGATATAGTTTTTAATGATGGTTTAAAAGGATTTATATTAGTTTCAAAGGCTCAAAATAAAGTTAGCTAAGAAAAAA
>CEUK01186589.1_pt1 | contig 11692 bp, 5 predicted proteins | sample 356451 | NCBI WGS metagenome assembly CEUK01 (sample SAMEA2622843, study PRJEB7988) | marine metagenome | isolation source: saline water (ENVO:00002010), including
AGCACGTTTTTGGTGTTGGGCAAAAGAAAACAACTGTGATCCATCGAACGAAGCTGCCTGGATATTTTTCAAAAATAGTGACCCCTCTGGTAGAGAGTACTATGATTGGAGTTACGATAGATCCCAATTTTACGAGAGATTTCACGAGACAATAAGCGTTGGTGGATATTATAATTTCACGATAAAATATCTATCTAGCCAGTGTGGCAAATATTCCCTTTCGTATTGTCATGATGGTGTTGATTATATCGAGGATAATGGAGATGGCCACCTATACAAATCTGGCATCATTTGTCTAGGCGATCATATTGAAGCGAACTGTGGTGTTATGGATGCTGGGCGAGATTTAGAATGGGTGATTCATCGTACAAGATACTGGGCGGTTGCGTTTGCTTATTGGTGTGAATATGGCAATTGGATTGATCCATGATCTCTTAGAAAATTCATTTTCAATATTATTCATTCCCTAACATGATATGTTTTATTTTAATGGGTTGATTAACATCACGAGGTTTTGAATAAGGAACTATTGATTCTCCAGGGTGATTCTCGCCACAATAATTGCATACAAATTTGTGTTTATTTGGATCTAATTTCCACCAGCCCGTTTTATCTGCAGATATTTCATCCTGACACTGACACCTTTCCGTAGGTAATTTTCCTTTTCCTTCGTAGATTGCAAATTCTATAACCCGCCAGTTAAATTGGCATTTAGCTTTAGGATCATATGATATTTTGGAGTATTCTTCAAGATCAACAATACTAATTGCAATAGAATCTTTTTCATTCATTTTCTCAATTAAAAATTGAAGACCGGAGGGTTTCTGAAGATCAATTTTGCTTCTAAGATTTATGGTATCTTCATTATCTCGAAGGATACCGCATTGAGTGTTGTGTTGGTGCCCTGGTTGATTATATGGTCTGTACATCTGTTGTTTTAACCAATGAGCCCTTATGTCCAAATTTGGGTAATTAACACCTGTTTCCAATGGTTTTTTAATTTGAGATTCGGAGTTACCATCTATAATCAGAAAATAGTTGAACACACTATATTGCATAGATAACTTCACATCTTCATTATTGTAGGGATTATGCATATTCAAAATTGGTATTATGTATCTTAAGTCAGAGTAAATCTTGGGATTTAATATGAAAGGGAATGAGTGCCCATTTGGACAAATTTGTTGATTAACAATTTTATCAAAATTGTCCATTTCTACTTTCCATGCTTTTATTTTCCCATCGCTTAACTTTTTCGAATAAACCCGTTTAAACCAATCATCAGGTTTATCTTTCGGGTGTTGGTAATCAGGATCCCCCAGTGTTTTGTAGAATCCCACAGGCCATGGAGGAATTCCTGAAGCTTCAAAATATTCACTACAATCTTCACAGAAAAATTGAGATTTATTTGATCTATTTGATGGTTTGAATTTTCTTTCAATTAAATCTAAATCAAAACCATCTGAATCACAGAACCAAACATCTAATTGCTGGAAAATAATATGCTCGGGGAAAGGTTCTGAGGAATCTGTTAGCCTTGGCTTAGATTTTTGTAATTGACCCCACACTCTTCCGAACGCTTTTGTCCATCCTGATATTTTTGGTATTATGTCCGATGGAAATCCTTTGATTTCACGGCAATTAATATAATCATCAATTATTTTTTCCGACGCCTCATAAAAGTAAAAATTATTCCATAAATCCAATTTTGTGTATTCGCCCTTGCTTAATTGACTGAGTTTTTTTCGATACGAGGGGTGATCTGGGTCAGGTTTAGTAGGATGCAACACACGTAATCCAGCCATTCTAAGAGAATTCCAATGTAGATCAGGATTTCTGAAGACAATTACGATTGAAAAGGCCTCATCGGTAGGACTCCATTCTATTTTATGAGACCCATACATTTTCTTGAATTGTCTATAGCTATTTTTATCTTCTAACCACCAATTTATTGCTATTTTATCGCCAGTAAGTTTTCCTCGGGCCTGTTTATTTATTGCTATCTTTAGTGATTTATCCTTAGCAATCTGCACTACCTCCTTCAGATAAAGCAACTCTAATTTTTCAAGAGAATCATCGTAAGAATGATCTAAGCCGTTAACTGATTTTTGTGAGATAGGCACTGTAACCAGTTTCTTTACAATATCTCTTATCATATCGTATAATTTCTTTGCCCAATTATGGAAAGTCGTTTTTTGTGCGTCTACTGAAGACATAATAATCAGCTGAATAAAATATTATACTCAATCCAAATCATGTTCGTCATTGTCCGTATCTAGCTGTTCATCGTCGTCTACTCTTCTTCAAAATCATACAGGTCGAAAAGATTCTCGGGGTGATAAGGCTGCATGAGGCTATATTTTGATCCACCATCATGGATGGGAGATTCGTCTCTTATTCTCTTCCTATGTGTAAGTATGATTAACGAAAAACCCTCTATTTGATTTGCTTTGAATTCATATTGTATGTCTCTAAATCTCTCAATTAATCGATCTACCCAATATTCAGCCAGACCTGTTTCTGGTTCATCAATAACCATTGCATAACTTACTGGGCCAGAACTTCCAAGATGAGCTCTAACTCTAGCGAGTAGAAGAAGAGTCTCGATTGTTACTACCGAGCGCTGACCATTTGAGAGTGTTTCAGGCTCGACTTGGTTGTTGTCATCATCCCAGAATACAAAATTTCCTTGCCATAATGCCAATTGGCGACTCCAAGGGTCTTTGTCTTCATTAATACGATCATTTATTTCTTCCATCCACTGTTCAATAAATTCTCCAATTAAGTTACGGAAGTCTTCGGGAAGCTCTTCGTTGTGTTGTAATTTGTTTATTTGAATCAGGATATCATGGGAGAATGTGAACCAATTAAGTGAGTCAGAAATGATATCAAGTGTTTCATAATAGCCAAGAGTGAAATTAGAAAGTATTGCCCTACAATCTTCAATACGGTCGAAGATTTGTGATTCCGGTGCCGTTGAGGGGCGTTCGATAAACAACTCAGAATCGTATCGATTTACTTCATCCGGGTAAACCTTTGATAATTTGTTCACCTCATTTACAATATCTATTGTAGGGACAGAATATGATTCTCCATCAATTTCTTTTTCGAGTAAAAATGGAATATTTTTGGCATTTTTAATTTCGGTGATCGAATAGCCTATACTTTTCTCAGGCTCCATGAATATTTTAATATCCCATTCTAAGATATATCTGATATCATTTTCTATATCAATAAAAATAGCGTAAAGAGTGTGGAATGGAAGCACTTGTAATTGTTCGGACCATACCCACTCTTGTGTACTGGAATAAATATCATCAAAGTATGGAATCAGACTTTCACCATCTCTACCTCGAATTAAATCGGGATCTGTTGTCATGGGTTGTCTGAAAAAATGTCTAAGTTCCCCGATAAATGCACGTTCCCATGGCACATCCCCAGATTGTGGAGCGGGAAAACGTAATTTTGATAGGATTTTCAATGCCAATGTCTTACCGTATCCGTTTGGTGCCCATATTTGATGATAAGTCGAATCTAGAGGGATTGATATTGCCCTTTGATTTATTTCTTCATCTTTTTCGTCTTCTTTACAATATAGTCCTGTAAGAATTATTCTTTCTAATTTCATTTTTTCACTGTCCTTTGTTTTGATCAGAAGGGAATCCTTCTAAAGTTGAAAAATAATTTATAATTTCATTATGTTTTTTGGCTTGTAATTTACGGTCAAGAACTTTCTCTAAATCACTACGGCGAATTAATTTAGACCCATAAATATGGTATAACAAATGGTCAATTATTCGCATTGGTTTATTTATTCTTTGAACTTCTATAATCAGATTGAATTTCTCAGTGTTAACTGGATTTCTCAAAGTAGAAATTACTTTTTCATATTTATCATCTTCAAGAGTAGTGACTTTTGATTTGAATTCAACATCTGAGATGAGCCTGTCTCTATCTGATTTTAAAATATTACAAATGGATGAGATAAAATCATTGGATTCTTCAATTCGATCATAATCGCGTAATTTGAATAAACCCAAATTAAGTTGGTTAGAAGGATTTAATGCTACTTGTATAAAATGTAGAATTGTCTTTATCTGTTTATTTATTTCTCCTTTTAGTGGCCCGCAGCGCCTTTCATGGTTAGAATTGCGATTCTTAGTAATTTGAGATATTGTAAGTAGACCTGCCTTATCCTTGAATCTACAATGTATACCATCGGGTGGTATTCTTTTTATTGCAATAACAACATTTGAATTCGGATTAGAAATATAAACATAAATTTCAGTCCAGGCTATGATGTGCGCATCATCATTTTTTATTCTTACACCACTACCAGTTAATCTTCTTTGCATCTTTTTCCAATCAACAAAAATCCTACGATCTTTTAGAATCGCCTGTAGTAGATTCCTATTTTCATTACTGTCGGGTCGGATATCTCGCAACAAATTTTCAATTAATTTCTTTGTTTCTTCGTCCTTTCTTGCCTTTTTTCTTGCTGGATCAGTTCGGAACGCAATTCTATCCCCTCTTTTGATTCTACGTACAAATTTAGCATTGGCTGATGTACCGTAGGCATCTTTTGTGTATTTTTTTGAGCGCAAGTTCAACGTACCGCCCGCTGAATCTCCTCTTCTAACCTCTTGATACTGAGAATTTTCACCGTGGAGGCTTCCCTGGTTTGAATCTTCATCAGAAGTCAGATTTTGCTTAGTTTCGCCACAGTCAGGGCATACCCATTCGCCTTTAACTGAGTCTAATTTCCAATTCAGAGAATTACATTCTCGACAAGACTCTGTAGGTGAGGTGTTCATCATTTATCACCTAAATTTTTCCTTCGTCGGATTCAGTATTTTTTTTACCGTGCAATTGGGCTTTGAGTAGTTCGATTTCCTTTATTTGTGCCAACCTTTCGGCCTCTAATTTCTGTAATTCTGTTTCTTTCTTTTTCATTGCTTCCTTGAGTTCCAAAACTTGTGTTTCTTGCGATCCTGGTTTGACATGGTCAAGAATCAAAGAAGAATTGAGCAATCGAAGTGAGGGATAGTATTCTAGTAGCTGTTTTTCGATCTCAGTAGGTTCTTTTCCAGCATCTAGCATAGCTGCGATGTGAACCGAAGGAGATTCTATAGGTAGAGTATTGTATCTGAAGAGTGAAAGATGCCTCTCTTGACTTTCAGGCATGAATTCATTACCTGATCCTGCATCTTCTTCGACCAAATTACGAATTAATCTGAAATTTGCTTTATACCATTCCATGATAGGTAATCCTTCATCTTCTTTGTTCAGAGGAATAAGAGTAAACACATGCTTGTGCCCGGCTTTTCCAGGATTTATTTCTTCATGATATTCATTCCCTAAGTTTTCCCATTTTATATTTGGATGATTTTCAATTGTTATTTGTGAATGAACTAATTTCTTATCTTCCCTAGCTGCAAGATATGGAAGATAAGCCATTATCTCGGCAAGTTTTTCCTTTACTTTCATTATTTCGTCGGAGATTTTCTGATCTGGTTTTCTGTATTTGTAGCTACTAGACTGGATTTTGGGAGTGATTTCAAAGGAAAACAAAACCTTGTTTGCATCGCTAACCTTGGTCACTCTCAATCCATCTAGGTTTTCTAATGAGTTCTGAATTTCAGGAATACGAGTAGCATTCACCTTTCTAGATACTTGCATTGTTTGAATTATAACGTCAATAATTTCCTTCTTATCGAAATTTACGTTATTGAGTTGTTGAACTATCCATTCTTCAATAAGGCCTGAATAAATGCAATTTTCCTTCTCTAATCGAGGCGTACTCCGAATGATATTATCAATTAATTTGAACGTATATATATTCAGATATTGATAGCGAACTAAGTTTGTATTCGAACCACGATGCGGGCGGTTTGGTAAACTCCCTAGCCTGTATTTATTCAAATTTGGATTAGTGTATCTAGGTGAGTTATATGACTGTTCCACAAAATTATTGCTCTTTGACGAATTTAACCAAATTATACCTTTTTTACGGTTGAGTTTACCAAATACGAAATCTCTGTTCTCCCTCTCAATCTCTTTTATCAGTTGAGTACTTGTCTTCCTAAGAGACATGTCCAAAGAGTTCCAATTGTGAAATCCAATATGATCCTTTATTTCATTAAAGATAATGTAATCTCTATCATCTTCATTTGATTTCCCAAATCGTTTCGGAATTTGTTGGCCTTCATAGGTAATATTGAACGGTTTTCCGGCAAACAAATCATCAATTGAATGATTGTCAGTTATAATCTTCCAAATATCGCTTAGATATTCCCAATTGTTTAGAGAAGTCACATTCCACCCGGGGCTACTGAAATTTGGGCCGCGGTTATTTTGAATGTAATAGAGAGATATAGCGATTATTGTCCTCCTAAGAAATTGTTTTGCCTTTTCAGACCAGGCGTCTCTGACCATTTCATAATCAAGAAGAAAAAGACATAATTTGACTGTTTTTTCGAGTCTGTCTCGTGTTGATATTTTACGCCATAAAAATGCTGAATTGCTTACACACTCTTCCTGTAGTGTATTATTTGACAGGGCATAATCTAGAGTTTCTAGGCCTTCATCTTCAATCAGTTTTGATATAATATGACCGAGGTGTGGAATTTCTTTGAGGTCATTGAAATGGGTGTCTTTTGTATCGATTAATTCTATTATTGAATCAGTCCAAGTTGGGTGGACAAATCCTTCTCCAAAGTCCTCCTTATTTTTTGCAGTTTTCTGATTATAATCATTCATTAAATTGGAAAGGTACTTTGAAGTTAGATCATTTAATGCTTCATTTCTATCTTCGACTAACTGGTCTTCTAGATCAAAGGAATAACTAACGGATTCGATGTTACTATACTCTGGCCGATATTGCAAATCTTCGAAATAATCGGGTTTTTCTCGTAAAAACCATGGATCAATATCCTTTTTAGGAGCTTTTTCTATATCTTTGATTAATTTGTCATAAATTGTTTTCCAATTATTAGGAGAACTCAATTTCAACGCTTCTTTATATTTTTGAAGTTCTTTTTGAATTATCTTATTCTTAGATTTACAAATATCAACTGCAACTACTCCACTATATTCTTTCATTAAATATGAGAATAATTTAGGATGTTTTTTGGGTGAAGAAACTAATTCTTCAATCGCAGCAAACGCCTTTTCGCCTGAAGGTCGAATTTTTTCGATTAAGTTAATTATCCGATCTTCTTTGTCATTAATGTAAGCCAATGCGGCAAATTCGCAAAGATTGACCTGATGTTTAGTGGGATGTTTTCTATTTCTTAATTCATCAATCAATTTTAGAAATGAATCAAAGATTTGTTTGGGACGTAGGCTCCATTCGCCTTCTACTGGCATATAATGGAATTCAGAATCTTGCTCTTGCCAGGTAGAGGCTGGAGGGAAATACCAAACCTTATCCTGATTTTCGCCAACAAACATTGTGTTTTCTAAATTGGTTCTGGCAAGTCGTCCTTTGCCAATTAGGGGATCACCAAGTGATGCAACCTTATCGGTTCCGAGACGTGGGAGTAATGCCGCCACAGCGTCTTCTAAGCATTTTTGATTTGATTTTTTGTCAGCAGCTCCTAAAGGGCTATCATGTATTAATTTCAATGTTGAATGGAAAAACACATACAACGGTTTTTCAGCGCAGTTGTATTTTGATTTATTGGAAATTTCTTCAAAGAAACTATTTTCCCCACCATGTTCTAATTTTTCTATCCATTTTGGGGCTTGTTTGCGAAGTTCTTCATCTAATCCGTAGCGATGCAGGAATTGTAGTGCTAGAAAATGCTTTAATTTGAATAAGGATTTTTTGCTAAACATATCTGCGATATCACGTAATTCTTTAGGTAATTCTTCGGATCCGCCTTCAGTTAGTTCCTCCAGTTGAATTACATTATCCCAAGTTTCTATCAACTTTCCTTTGAAATAATTTGTAAATATACTACTCATACATTCGATTATACGTTTGAGGCTTTCATAGTTATCTTGTGAAGATTTTTCTTTTTTGTAATCACTTCGAAGAATACCAGAATATCCACCTTCAGCATAAGTAATGGCTTTCTTGGTATTTTTCCATCTAGTGGTTGAGTATGGATAAGACAAAGTTTTTCGGAAAAACCAATTAAAGTCTGTGCCTTTTTTTGAATGAATGTAGGCTTCTACCTTTTCCTGATCTATAGATATGTTTGAATTTAGAGGAATTTCTTCCCAAACATCATCTAAACCTTCTTCATCCAAGAGAATTAGTATTTTTCGGGGTCTAGAGAATGCGACAAATGCCTCCTGTAAATGTCGGAATTCGGAACGTCCTCTGTTTCTCAGTCCTGAGACTATAGCTGCCTCAACAGTTAGACCTTGAACATCTTTTACAGATGCTATCCCACGACATAACAGCAGATAGCGAAAATCATCCAAATTATTGTCCGCATATTCCTTTCCAGCCAACAAATCAAGTTGTCTTCTGATTTGTTTTAGTTTTTCACTTATGTTTTGATTTACTTCTTTGTTTTCATCTTCATCAAGGTTAGAAAACAAGAATTCTATGTGTTTCATGATTGAATTTTTGGTAATTTTTAGATCATCTTTGAATTCATTATTTGGAATGATGAGAAAGGTGTTACGGCTTGTAATATCATGGTTATCTGCACCCTCCTTCTCTTCGACCACCTGGTCAAATAATGAATCAACTACTGAATGAAGGATATCACTTCCCCTTTGTTGTATGTCTCCTTCAAATACACCACTACTCAAATCAATAAATGCGCCTTCTTCTGCCCCTGTCTTTGGTTCAATTTCTTTCGATAACTTTCCAGAGCGTCTGAGTTGGGTAAACATTTTTCCGTAGATTGAATTTAAAACATCCACTATTGGTCCGCAATTGCGGTGATTTGTTTTTAGTAATTTGTCATTTATATCAGAGACCCCAGTTCCAGATTTTATTGTTGATCCCTCGTCTCTGACAAACCTACTCCAACCCCGGAATATATCTAACATATGCCGATTATGCTCAAAGAATGTATTGGCAGTCATGGATTGAAATGGGTCACCCGATGCAATTAGTACAAATGGAGAAACATCAGTTTGCATAAGTGAATTGTTTTTGCTTTCTCTTCCAAGATGTCTGTTTGACTGATGTTTGAGTATCACTGACAAACAAATTGGAGAAAAATTCTGCACTTCATCAATAATTATCGCGTCGAATTCATTCTTATTTTGTAGCTTCCATATAGATTTATCCTGCCCCTCTTCCTCTGGTTCATATTCTCCTTCTATAAGACCGAGGGGGAGATCTGTCAGTATACCTTCCCATCTAGATTTTGCATCTTCACGCTCTTTAGAATCGGACGAGTAAAGCCTACTGTACGCCTCATCAATTATACCACAATTGATCGAATGTGTCCAGTATTCTCCTTTCTCGTTTTCATAAGATCTTAATTTCATGCTATCGGTTATAGTATTCAATAGTCGTATGAATTTCTTCCACTCTTCTTCCTGCCAAACAATTTCTGTAATCTTGTCATCAAACCCTTTCCAATGACCCCCCATCTTCATTACAGGTAAGCCGTCTGTTGTATGATTTTCATGAATTTGGAAAAGTTGTACTGGGGAATTCATCGCCTCAATGAATGTTTTACCCCTGACAAAATCACGGAATTTCGATATCGAACCAAACCAACCTAAAACTATCTTCAGAAAATTTTCCCTGGCATATGTATAGAAGTCCTCTTCTTCAAAAGTTCTCTCAATTCCGACATCAGCAAGGAACTCATTGAAATTAGACATGTGTAAATGTTGAGTTTGGGCAGGGAAAATACTCCCAAACATTTGACTTTGTGATACAAAAGTTATCGAATTTTCAACGTTACTAACATTTTCATCGTCGGCACAATAAGCAACACGGAGGATAGATTTAATCTCATCTTGTGCTATTATCTTCTGGGTTTTGTCATGAGTGAAATACAGAAGTTTTCTATTATTGCGTTTTGGTCCGTGTTGAAGAATTAGTTCAATAGCTGCAAATTGATTATTAGTAGACTTACCAACTCCTGGCGAGCCGTTGGCTAGCATAGAAGCCCCCAATCTGTAATATGTAGAATCGAGTAAATCGTATTGTTCGGGAACTAAACCGACCCCGGAAAAATCTCTAATTAGAAAATTGGACCACAACCATTCGTAAATGATCAGCTTATTCTTATCTGAATCCTCATTTTTCGATGGAATAATGTGGCCAAGGGGAAGCCGGGTTGATAGCATCGAATCCGTACCATGAGACGTCGAAAAAGAGCTACAGTTGATGACAAGTGAATGTTTGGGCGGATTAGTTACTACAAAATCCGGCTCTTCGTCAGGAATTTTTTCAAACCAAGCTGAAAATTCGATATCTCTTACTTTTTCATAAATTTCGTAATTGTTTTCCTTCAATTCTTCAAGTACTGCATAAACACCATCCAATGGTTTCCATGTTCTTGGATTATCTGATTGGCTCCATTTTTCAATTAAATTATAAATTAGTAAAAAATTCAATTCTCCGCGAACTGAAATAAGTTCGTCAAGAGTAGGTTGAGTGATTAATACAGGATTGTAATCTGAAAAAAGGATACCTGGAACACTTGTAGCTCTCTGTTTTTGAATATCATATCGAGTTCCGCCTTGAAGTATTAGGCGTTGACTAGGGGTTTGTTCTCCAAATGGATTTTTTTTAACATTCATGAGAAATTCCCCGTATTATGGCTCTTTAGTTTGCACTCAATAACTCCGAAACTCTAACACGAATTAATCTTGACCAATGACACTTGTCAGACTTCAAGGAAACCACCGCATCCCACACAAGTGGTGATAGATCAGAAAATGCGGTTGTTACTTATAAAAGGGAAAATGAAAAACACGAGTTATCAGTCAAGAAAATTGTCCACTCCAAACGGAGGCATTCCGTACAAGGCATCGGTTTTCGGTAGATTTTCTTGAATTGATTCGCTTAAGCTAGGAATCCATGTCGACAAAGTCATTTGATAGCCAGCAGGAAGAGAAGTTTGCCGATCAATAAACCAAGAAAACGCTTCGTTGTCCAACTCCTTTATTCTCATCCAAATTTGAGAAGGATTTGGAACTAAAGGATGCATTTGGACTATTTCTAACGAGTTCTCTGTTGACTTTTCACAGTAGAGTGTCCACGTTCGAGTATGGCGTCCAATTTCTAGAATGCCTTCTGCAACTTGGTCTAACTTTCGCCAATCCGATGAGAGGGGGTTCAATGAAGAAAATTCTATCTGAAATCCTACCTCACCAGCGATTTCATCCATCCCAAATTCTTTCAGCCATGTTATTATTTCTGGGTTAAGATGTATTGGATCTACGTCTTCAATCCCGCTAGCAGTCATTCCCAATAAAAACCTTATTTTTTCGATTTTTTCGTCGGTTTCGAAAATTTCATTATTCGTTCTAAAGAAATAAATTTTCCATCTGTAGGATTCTGACTTCATACAATTCACCCTCGACCGAGTGAGAGAATCTTCTCGGTACAATATTACCGTGACGTTGAAAACATATAATGGAGAAAATTCTGTTTTGAACTATTTTTCAAAACCCAAGATCTTCTAGATTCACATCACTATTCATATTGACTCGAACGGGGAAGGCTAAGGTCACTCCATCTTCCTCGAATCTTCTCAATATC
>CEUK01186599.1_pt1 | contig 11689 bp, 11 predicted proteins | sample 356451 | NCBI WGS metagenome assembly CEUK01 (sample SAMEA2622843, study PRJEB7988) | marine metagenome | isolation source: saline water (ENVO:00002010), including
TAGCGACTTTGGCTAGGCCGGACAGGAAGCAGGCTTGAGAGACTAGCTCGGCGCCCTTGCCGTGGTCTGGGTGTCTATCGTGAAGGGCGTTTGCAATTACGATTTTTGGTTTGTACTGTCTGAGTACCTCTATGACCCTGAGAAGTGAAGCTTCGTCGCATTGGAAAAATCCGTCCTTGAGTTGGAGGTTAATGCGGGTTTGGACTCCAAGTATATCAGCTGAAGCAGCGGCTTCTTTATCTCTTAGGTCGGCTGACCCACGGGTGCCTAATTCACCTCGAGTCAGATCGACAATAGCCACATTAGCGCCGGAATCAACCAACTTTGCAATTGTGCCTCCGCATCCGAGTTCCACATCATCAGGATGTGCACCAAAAACTAAAACATCGTACGACTCATTCATACTGCGAAGTTACGCACCTACATTTGCAGAACAACACATCGATAAATGAGCGGAGATAAAAACGAATACTTAGAGGAAGTAATCCTAGTCGACAAGAACGATGTGGAGTGTGGGACTATGCAAAAAATGGAAGTACATAAAAATGGAGGTGCCCTTCACAGAGCTTTCTCAGTTTTCATTTTCAATACAAAAGGAGAATTGCTACTTCAGAAAAGGGCTGAACATAAATACCACAGTGGTGGGCTTTGGACTAACACTTGCTGTTCTCACCCAAGACCGGGCGAAACAACGAGGGAGGCAGGGAATAGAAGACTTGTAGAAGAGATGGGTATGGATTGCAAGCTGATTGAACTTTTTAGATTTGAGTACAAAGCTGAACTAAACCAAGGGATGACTGAGTGGGAACTTGATCATGTGCTTTTAGGTCTATCTGATAAGGTACCTCAAATCAACAAAGATGAGGTTGCAGAATACAAATACATGTCCCTTGACGAGATTGACCATGATCTTAAGATTAACCCTCAGAATTATAGCGAGTGGTTTAAGATTTGCTTTGAAAGAGTTAAGTTAGAGAAGCGCTAAACCCCTACTTTTTTGATTGCTTAAAGAGGAAGCCTTTTTCCTCCTTAGTTAAGTGCTCGTATCCATGGCGTGATATTTTGTCAAGAATTGAATCTAGTTTTAATTCATTATCACGACGTTCAGAATTAAACTGATCATCAGATTTGGGTCGTTTGTGAGAATCTTTTGGCGCCTTCTTTTTAAAAACCTTAAATCTTGTTCTAGGTGCTCCAAAAGTTGGTATAATACTCATAAACACATCAAAAATCCATTCTATCCAACCTGCTAAATTTATACCCTTTTTTGCATTTCGCACTAATAAATATCCCATCAAAGCTCCGCCCAAATGACCCATCATTGCGCCCATATCGTTATCTCTACGCATAAAGTAATCGAGAATAATTATGGCAAATGCAATGTGCTGCAACTGCAATGTCCCGAAGAAAACAAAATTGATTTTTTTATTTGGATTTAGGGTTGCAGTTGCTACAATTATTGCAAAAAGAGCAGAAGAAGCACCCATTACCCATCTATCCTCATAAGCTGAAAGCGATGGAAGAAAATGAATACAAGCAACTACTGAAAGTACCCCCGCTAGACCACCCATAACATATGTACTCAGTAATTTTCTTGACCCAACCTCAGCTTGGTACATTCGGCCTAACCACCATAAAGGAAGCATATTCATAACAAGATGCCATGGACCATCATGAACAAACATGTAGGTTGCCACTGACCAAGGTCTTGATTTTAATACTTCTAAATCAGCAGAAGATGCTAGCCACATTTTGCCTTCTCCAATGTAGAAAAGTGAAACTAATTCAACTAGAATGAAGACAATTACATTAGCCCAAATCAAACGGTAGAGCATACTACCTGAACTCCAACTTCTCTTTATTTCCTCCAACATATCAATAGAAATTAGTCCTGCTCTTCTGCCATTTCTTTATAAGAATATATCCAAACAACATCCCCCCAAGGTGAGCCACGTGAGCTACATTATCTCCTGGATTATTACCAATTGCAAGGCTTAATTCAATTAATCCATATATGATAACGAAGTATTTCGCCTTAATTGGAATAGGCGGGAAAAGCAACATAAGTTCAGTATTGGGGAAAAGCATCCCAAACCCTAATAAAAGACCGTAAACACAACCACTAGCTCCAAGAACTTTATTTATGTCATATTGTGAAACAAAAGAGCCAGGTTCCTGTAATAACACAAAACGACCGTCGCGTAATTCAGCAATAAAACCGTTATAATAAAGATCAATACCGATGGTGAATTCATAAAAGAAAAATGCCCCAATACCACATAGCAAATAGTATTGTAAAAATCTCTTTGAACCCCAAACCCTCTCTAAAGCCGAACCAAACACCACTAGGGCAAACATGTTAAAGAAAATGTGAGAAAGGCTGCCGTGCATAAACATATGAGTCACCACCTGCCAAGGTTGGAAATTCATACCTAGTGGGTAATGTCCCATGAAAATAAGCTCAAGTCCTGGCATAGCTCCTTGAGCTAGGAACACTAAAACATTGATAATTACCAAGTTCTTTACTACGGGTGTCATTCGATTTAGCATCAGCCTAAGATATCATCTATTGATTTGGCATTGAAAACTGTGAATACGCTTTTGCCCCAAGGATCTGTTGCTGGCGATGCACATGAAAAGAGACCGCCTATCATAGCAGACATTTCTTCGTCTGAAAGTTTTTTAGTTTTAGGAATTGATCCTACTTGAGCCCAAACCGCAGCTAACTTCTCTCTTCTACCCTCCTCATCAGCCCAAGTTCCATCCCTAAGAGCCTCTAAAACTGAATCTATACAATCCTGTATCTTCCCAGCAAGACCTGATGGTACAGATATAATTTCTACTCCACCCGCTACTAATTCTTCAAGCTCTAAGCCATATGTAGCTAAAACATCAGATGCCTCAACTAGCAAAATTGTATCAGCTGAATTTAGTTCTATTGGTTCAGGAAAAAGAAGCTTTTGAGAACCTTCACCCTCTAAACCCATTCCATCGTCTAAATACTGCTCATAAAGAATTCTTTTGTGAGCTCTACGAGCATCTATCAATATCAAATTTTCTCCCTGAATAGTGACAATGAATCTGTTTTGAAACTGAAAATACTTGGAAGATTCAATTGTATCGGGGAATTCTAACATTTCTACCGATTCCTTGACTTCAAAAAAATTATCGATGTTTGCTTCCTCAATAGCACCGCATCCAAAATCCATAGACTTCATATAAGAACTAGAAGATCTTGATGTTGTAGAAGCTGTCTTAAAAGGATTGTAAGTGGGATCAATCTGAACCTGAGGTTCTTCAATTATTTTATTTGATGGCACAGGGTCAATTGAAATCGAAAGCTCTGTATCAAAATTAAGTGAAGGCGCAACGTTGTGCTTTCCTAATCCTCTCTTAATTGTAGATCTAAGTATGGAAAAAATTGCTTGATCTTCTTCGAATTTGGCCTCAACCTTGGTTGGATGTATGTTAACATCTATCCTTTTTGGATCAACTTCTAAAAACACAGTGTAAAGTGGGAAATTCCCTGGAGCTAGGACGCCTTCATAAGCCTTCATAATAGCCTTATGCATCAATGGATGTTTGATGAATCGACCATTAACAAAAAGAAACTGTTCGCCTCTAGTCTTTCTAGAAAACGATGGCTTCCCTACAAAACCACTAATTTTCACTACATCAGTAGACTCATCCAAAGGCACTAACCTTTCGTCGTATTTAGTCCCAAAAATCGCAACAACCCTCTGCCTCAATGATCCTGGTCTTAGATTGAATAAATCACTAAAATTGCTTTGAAGTCTGAAGCTCAAATCAGGATGAGCCATAGCTACCCTTTGGAATTCAGCAATTATGTGACGAAGTTCTACTTGATCAGATTTTAAAAAATTTCGCCTAGCTGGTACGTTAAAAAACAAATTCTTAATAGCGAATTGAGTGCCCTCGGAACAAGCTATTTCATCAACTTCACCAGTATCACTTCCGCTTAACACTACTCGTGTTCCCAATTCAGTTCCGGCTTCTCTTGTTTTTAATTCCACTTGTGAAACAGCTGAAATTGAAGCGAGGGCTTCACCTCTAAATCCTTTAGTTACAAGAGATAGAAGGTCATCGGCTGATGAAATTTTAGATGTTGCGTGTCTTTTAAAACACAATTGAGAATCATCAGAGGACATTCCCTTACCGTTGTCCACAACTTGAATTAATGTCCTACCGGCATCTACTACTACAACATCAATGTCTGTTGCTCCTGCATCAACTGCATTTTCAATTAATTCCTTGACAACCGAAGCCGGTCGTCCTACCACCTCGCCTGCTGCGATTTGGTTTGAAACGTGTTCTGACAATTGAACTATACTACCCATTATCTCTTATAAATTCCAAAACCGATCCCCATTCTGTTGTCTCAGCCCAAATAATCATTCTATATGTCGCATACACTAACACAGCACCAATAATTAATGTCCGTACCATTGCTTTCCTAGCCGCCTTTTTCGAGTCTCCTCTTCTATTTCTAAAGCTGATGTTTCTAGGAATATTTTGCTCTATACTACGCTTTCTTTCCTCCCAATTCTCTCTCACTTCTGATGTGTGACGAGACTTAAAAGAAAATTGACGAGGCTGAGTGCGCACGTTCCTAAATAGGCTTCTAAGCTTAGGAGCTTTCATATAACGAATTTACGAGGGGCTTACGCCTGATGGCTATTTGCCTCCTCCCAAGTCTTCAACACAAATTCAACATCCCTTACTCCCTGTTTTTCACAATTGTAATAGTCCAAAACCTTCATTAGCACTCTCTCCACTGAAGCGTCAGGACAAGATGCTCCGCTAGTAATCAATATTGTAGGCTGTGCAGGAAGGAATCCGATTGACTTTTCCATTGACTGAGTATGAATGTTGAAATGATTTAAACTACCGTCTTCCTCCCACTCTAATTCGTTTCTAACAAAAAACGTAGGCATCCTTTGCTCACACAACTCAACAATGTGAGAAGTGTTAGAGCTATTGTATCCTCCAACAACAATAGCTAAATCAGCTTGACCCTCTTCAAGAGCCCCCATTGTTGCCTTTTGATTATCATTTGTTGCATAGCAAAGAGTATCCCTTGTATTTGCAAATCCCGCTTCACCAACAGCCTCTTTAATCTTATCTGCAATTGCCTGTGTTTCATTTGCAATCATTGTGGTTTGGTTCACAACACCAACCTTTTGAAGGTGTAAAGAGGGATCAAAACCATCTGTAGTTCGATCCTCGAAAAGAGACCAAAACTCATCAACATTTGCTCCCTTACCCTTTATAATTTCTGCAAGTTTTAACGCTTCGTCCATATCTGCTACAATCATCGCATGACCATCTGAAGCGGCATGTGAAAAAGTTGCTCTAGTCTCTTCATGATCAGGCTTACCATGAATTACAACTGTGTAATTTTCTGCCCCTAATTTCGCTGACCTCTTCCAAACCTTCTCAACAAAAGGACATGTTGTATTGTATTTAAGTACATCAACTCCCAATTTTTCTAGCTGAGACTGAATTTCAAGTGTTACACCAAATGCTGGAATAATCACCACGTCTTCTTGACTCAACTCATTAATCGGAGTAATCTCGTTCCCTAAAGTATCCTGAAGAAAATTGACCCCTCTGCTTTGAAGATCATCATTTACTTCAGGATTGTGAATCATTTGGCTAAGAAGGAAAATACGCTTGCCTGGATTTTCAGCTATTGCCTTGTAAGAAATCTCAATGGCATTTTCCACACCAAAGCAAAACCCAAAATGTCTTGCAAGTTGTACCCTAACTGCTCCAAAATCAAGAGTAGTTGGTGAGAAATCCTTCTTTCTAGCATCCATTTCTTTCCGTTTAGCCTTTACCCTAGAAATAATGGGGCTTCTAAAGTGGTTTGGGATATCAAAACTGCGCATGATTTACTTTAAAAGTTCAGCATTTTTTATAAAAATATCTTTCAATTCATCATTCCACAATTCACCAGATTTCTTTGCGTATTTCTTAAGAGTTTTTAGACATTTTTCAGGATTGTGTTCTTTTCCATAAAGCTGCTCTAAAGCCAAAATCTGAATCAGCGTTCCTTGCAACCTTTGCTCAGCTTCAAACACAGGCCAATTAGCTGTAACTACATCAACTCTAACTTCATCTGAATTTGCTATCCACTCAAGAGTCCAAGCATCTATTGCTGGAGTATAATCTATACAAGCATCGGGTCCCTTAGTCAATCTCCATTCAATGGATTCAATAACCCACTCCTTATTAGCTAAACCGTTTTCCGGCCAATCAGGCACGCCCAAACAAATTAGGCAAGCGAAGCAACACCAAGGATCAAACATATCTGTGTGTTTCTAAGAATACAATATCAAGTTCCTCAAGCTGCTTTAAAAGTGGGCCATAGTAGTTTTTAGTTACTGGAACCCTAACACCTGTCTCACCAAATCCAGGGCCGACAAGTATGTGTTCAGCTGCAAGGGCCAACGGTAGGCCAACGGTGTCAGACATGCCTGTGTATGTTTGGTCTACACCTTCAAGAGCCAACTCAGAAGTAATTTCCTGACGTTTTCCATCTTTTTCAAATTCAAACCTATGCCACATCACTATTAAATCTCTATCTCCATCTTTCAGCTTCCATTTATCTTCAAGCAAGGTCTGCAGAATCTCCGCCGGAGTCCCTTCAACATTCTCGGGCCCGTGATTCTCGTCAAAAAGTCCTAGCCACTCAACCCGATCTAAATCCGCATCACTAGCCCCAAGCATCTGCTTCACACCATCACGAGCGCTTCCATGTGATAGTTCAGCTGGAAGAAAAGTTTTAGTCCAATCAGCCCAAATCACTCCCTTTTCCCAAACCAATTTCACATCATCAGCAACTAGGCCCAACTCAACTAAAATATTCCAAGACTCACAGTACCCCTCACCTCTTAAAGTCCCACGAATCAGCGTATCCACACCATTAATTCCATATGTGTCCAAATACGAAAGAGAATCTCGGTTTGGGTAGCCTTTGTAAATCGTACCATCAATCTTAACGGATCTCAATTTTCTAAACACCCTATGAGGCGCTTCAAACTTTACCACTCCATCTTCTTTGAATGTTGCTGAACCTCCCTGTCCAGCAAGAACAACATTTTTAGGGTTCCAGCTAATCTTGTAATGCCATGGATTGTCGTCAGATTCAGGAGCGACTAAGCCGCCACAATAAGATTCGAAACCAATTAGATGACCTCCATCCGCTTTAATCTCATCAATGACTTTCATGGCACTCATGTGATCTATACCTGGATCAAGTCCAATCTCATTAAGCACCAAGACTCCCGCATCTTTAGCAGCAGAGTCAAGCGCCTTCATCTCATCACTAACGTAACTAGGAGTAATTGTTGGTATACCGTTTGCAATTGCAACCGAGGCAACGCTAGTGTGAAGAAAAGCAGGCACCATGGATATAACCAAGTCACTCTCAGCAATTCTTTTGTCTCTTTCAATGTTGTCGCTTGACGAAAGTATAAATGCCTCACCACTAGGATGGCCTCCAACTTTACTTTCAGCAACTGACAAATCGATGTCTCCTACAACTACTCTCCAATTACACTCTTCAGATCTCTCTAGTAATCTTCTGATAAGCGAACTACTCGACCTCCCAGCTCCTAAAACAAGTATCGACTTCATAGTTGCAAGGTACACATGTAAGATTTTTATCCACAAACACACAAGCTTGATTAAATTGCAACAATTCATAATGACCTTAACATGAAAATAATCATACGATTAACTATTTGTTTAATGTTGGGCTTAGGCCTAACAATGAGTATTTCGAGCTGTAACGGAGCGAAAGCATATGTAAAAAAGGCCAAAAAAATGGAGGCCGTTGGAATGATGGAGCAAGCTGCGGCACATTACATGACTGCTCTTCGCAAAAAACCTGAAAACTTAGATGCAATCACAGGTTTAAAAAGGACAGGACAAATTGTACTTCTTCAACATTTAGCCGATTTTGACGAGGCATTAATAAGAAATGACAGAGAATCTGCTATAAATGCGTTCCAAAAAGCTGAAAAGTATTTCGATCAAGTAAAATCAGTTAGGGTAACTCTTGAATTTCCTGCTTCTAAACGAGCGATGTTCGAGTCTGTAAAAAACGCTCACGTTCAAGAAATTTATGTTATCGGGGCAGATCATTTAAAAAATCTACGATATGATGAAGCTCTTGAAGTTTTCGAAAACATAGAAGAATTAGTTCCTGGGTTTAAGGATGCAAAAGAGCTTGGAGATTACTGTTACTGTAAGCCTCGTTATGAAGAAGCGACAGGACATATGGAACATGGAATGTTCCGTTCAGCACACAAACTTTACAGTGAAATTGTGGCACGTGATGCTTCATACGAGGATGCACAGTCGAGACTTCAAGAGTCACTTAATAAAGGAAAGTACACAGTTGCTCTTATGAAGTTTAATAACGGTACTACAACTGCAAATGTCAATAACAAGCTTTCTGCATATGTAGAACAAAGCTTGATGGATTCTTCAGATCCATTTCTTACCATTGTTGATAGAGAAAGCCTTGAACTAATTCTCCAAGAGCAGCACCTTGAAATGAGTGGACTAACAGCAGGATCTGAACTTGAAATCGGCTCTCTTTTAGGAGCGAAGGCAATTCTAAAGGGAACAGTTATGGACTGCTCATATTCTAGAAGTTCTCTTCATCAGGAGAATCAAAGTGGTTTTGAGAAATATAGAGTTGAGAAAATAAATTCAGAAGGTAAAAAGTACTACGAGACTAAGTACAAACCGACTAGTTACAGGATATACAATCAAAGTGGAACACTAAAGATGAGTTTCAATTTAAAAATGATTTCCATGGAAACTGGTGCAATTATTAAATCTGAAACAGTTCAAGTAAACCTTTCAGATCAAATTAACTACGCATACTATGGGGGAAATAAGAACAACCTATATCCAACAAGGATGAATGGTACAGTTGACTCTTCAGTTTCAGGTCATAATGGATTAATCCAATTAATAGGTGCAAGAAGGGATTTAAAGTCAGAAAACACCATGGTAGATGATGCTACAAAAAATTTGGCATTAAAAGTGCAATCAGTGGTTGAATCAATTCTTCTACAAACTGTAAAATAACATGCTTAATATTTCTCGCTTTTATCTTTTCTCATTTGTTTCATGCCTTTTATTACTCAACTCTTGCTCGAGTAATAAAAATGTTGTAGTCATCCCTTCTTGGGTAAACGAGCGCCCAATAAACCAGGCATATTACATTGGAATTGCAACAGTATCGAAACATGAATATCCATATAACGCTATGGATATTGCCAGAGAAAATGCACTGAACTCTTTGGCTAGAGAAATTAGAGTACAGGTAAATTCTGAATCCATACTTTCAACACTACAGGTAAATCATTGGGTTGAAGAAAGTTTTGCATCCAACATAACTAGCACAGTTGCAGAAGACCTCGAGGGTTACACATTAATGGGTAGCTATGAGGATGAAAGCGAAGTACATGTTTATTATAGATTATCTAAAGCTGAATACGCTAGAATTCTTGCGGAAAGAAAAAGAGTTGCCTTGGGAATTGCCTACGGTCATTACTTAGACGCAGAGCGTTTGCTTAAAGAGGGATCAATTCCTCTTGCAATTGAGAGATATCTAATAGGCCTCGATGCAATGAGTAAATACCTAGCAGAGGAAAATCCATATGTAGGAGAAGACGGTTTAGAGTTTAAACTAGATAGGGCCTTATTAAAAGGATTAACTGAAGGTATTACAAAGTTTGAAATTGAGTGTATGTATGAAACGATTGAAGTTACTCTTTCAAACAACTATACGAAGTCAATAAAGGTATCCGTGAGCCATGAAGGAATGTATGTTGGCGGCGTTCCATTAAGTTATAATTACTCAAGAGGAAGGGTGCCAATTAGAGGTCAAGCAACTACTTCAGGGGATGGTCTAGCAACAATCGTATTAAATAACTTTTATCCTGGTACTAAACACTCAATCTTAGAGGTTGAGCTAGATGTTCAGGGATTAGTTAGTATTCTACAACCATTAAGTCCATTAAAACCATTAGTTGAAAATCTTAATTCCGCACCACTATTAGTGCCAATTGAATTAGAGCCGCCAAAAATCAGAGTAGTTGGTTCTGAGAAATTGTTCGGTAAGAAAGTGAAAAACAAAACTCTAATTCCCGCCATTAAATCTGAACTAATTGAACATGGGGTTGATATTGTAGACAACACATTTGATGATGCACTTGTGCTTAGAGTCCAAGCTGATACAAGGATTGGTGGAGAAGGAAGAGGTTTTTATACAGCATTTTTAAATGCAACACTTTCTCTTAAAGACTCTGAAGGATCCTTAGTTATGCAGAAGACTTTGGATAATGTAAAAGGAGTCCAAACTGAGCGCAAACGAGCTGGTGAAGAAGCATATCGCAAAGCAAGTAAAAAAGTCCTTGGACGATTCATCGAAACCTTTGTTGATGCTCTTTATCAATAAATGATAATTTTGGCACAATCTTAGTTTATACTTAAATTAGAAATCGAAAATTTAATCTAATGAAAAATTTAAATACCCTAGTTCTAGCAATTTATACAGTAGCATTTTTTCTAGTCGGTTGTAATAACATCCAACAAGTCACACCTTCTGATCAAGGTGCAGTAGAAATTGTAGAATTTTGTACCGGAAGTGATTATTCAACAAATGAAGATTACTTCAGAGCTGCAGCTACTGGAACCTCACCCAATAGAGAAACTGCAAAGAAAAAATCACGAGCAGAGGCAGAGGCTAAATTAGCTAGAGCAATCCAAGTTACTGTTAAAGTTGTGACTGAAAACCATGTTAATGACACTCAATATGGGAATAAAATTGAAGCAACAGGAGTATTCAATGAAATAAATCAGTCTATAGTAGAACAGAAATTAAGTGGAGCTGTTACAATCTGTGAAAAACTAACTCAAGATCCAAATGGCTACTTTGTAAGCTATATTGCAATTGAGTTGAGTGGAGATAAAATTGCTCAGGCATACAATGAGAGACTCTCTAAAGATGAGCGTATAATGGCAGAGTTTAACTACGAAAACTTTAAGAAGACTTTCGAAGAAGAAATGAACAAGAATAAGTAAACAAACTACTTCAACAAACTGAGTTTAACCAAGCTCTTAATATATCTCTACCATCTGGAGTCAGAATAGATTCAGGATGGAATTGGAAGCCTCGAATAGGTAAGGTCTTATGGCAAATAGCCATAATCAACCCCTTATCGTTTGAGGCTTCTATCGTTAGTTCTTCTGGGAAAGAAGCTTCACAAGCAACCCAGCTATGATAGTGGCCCACACTGCATGGAAACTTTACTTCTGCCAACACACCCTTTGGATCACCCTCTCCTACCCAGTTCATCTCAGTTACTCTGCCGTGCAATACTTCTTCAAGGTTTTCGAGCTCTCCTCCAAAATGTTTAACAATAGCTTGCAAACCTAGACATATACCTAAAATTGGCTTAGAGGCATCAATACTTATATTTAACACTTCCATCAAAAGATAAGCCTCCGTTGGCATACCGGGACCCGGAGATAGAATCACAGCATCGTATCCCTTAATAAAATCGGGAATGCCTTCAATTGGCGGCATTTCTTCAGCGGTTTTAACCTCAACAGAAACTGAATAATCTACCCTTTCAATCTC
>CEUK01185324.1_pt1 | contig 11685 bp, 8 predicted proteins | sample 356451 | NCBI WGS metagenome assembly CEUK01 (sample SAMEA2622843, study PRJEB7988) | marine metagenome | isolation source: saline water (ENVO:00002010), including
CCTGGAATCCACCGTAGATTCAAAATTCACGTCAACAAACCAAGCAAAGTTTACATTGACGATTACGCCCATCATCCAACAGAAATTGCCAAAACAATCGAGGCTGTCCGCCACCATTTCCCAAACAGAAACCTAACTGTAATATTCCAACCTCACCTCTATTCTCGAACGCAAGATCAATTAAAGGGGTTTTGTCGAGAATTGGATAAATCTGACCGAGTAATTCTCCTTCCAATTTACCCTGCAAGAGAGAAGCCAATAAAAGGAGTCAATACACAATTGATACTTGATAACATCTCACACACCCACGCTGAATTATCAACTAAAAATTCCATCTTCGAGAACTTAAAGGCATACTCCGTGGATGTTATTCTAACTCTTGGCGCAGGTGATATAGACACATTAGTTCCCGCGATAAAAGATTTTGCTTCCATGGACGCCTAAAGCGACCATGAAATCTAAGATTCTAAAAATACTATTTTCACTTCTACTCACTGCGAGTATTATAGCATTGGTTAGTCTCGCCACATTAGAGAGTGGGAATAGAAAAGTTGAATTAATTGAGATTACAATAATTGATGCTGATAATAGTTTATTTCTAAATCCGTTAAGAGTCAGAGCACATCTTGACACTTACGGTCAAATTATTGGAATACACGAGAAAAATCTTCCACTTCAAGAACTTCACAATCACTTGATGCTCATCCCTTCCGTAAGAAAGGCTAGCATTTATCCAACGCTTAGCGGAAAACTGAATATCGTATTGACTCAAAAAAGACCTCAAGTCAGAGTTCACCCTGAAGAAGGCCCTGATTTTTATATCGATGAATTAGGTTTAGCTATGCCTCTTGATCCAGTACATTCTGCCAGGGTGCCAATCATTCATGCAAAGGACATCAACGAGGCTGAATTTGGCGTAAGGTTTTTGAATAAAGTAGAAGGGGATAAGTTTTGGGCTTCTTTAATAGACCAAATCATAGTTGATCCATCTGGAGATATCAAACTTCTTCCTAGACTAGGTTCACCAATATTCATTGGGTCAGACCAAGATGTTGAACATCAGAAAAAGAATCTAATCACTTTTTACCGCGAACAGGTAAAAAGTGGAAACCTTAAGAAATACAAAGGAATTGACTTGAGTTACAGAGACCAAGTCATCGCCACTAAATATGCCCACCTCAATTAAATCGACATGGAAAACGAACTGAACTCTATAGACCCTGAAATTTTAGTTGGCCTCGATATAGGCACAACAAAAATCGCCTGCTTTGTAGGACAAAGAAACGAACACGGGAAAATTGAAATTCTCGGTTATGGAAAAAGTGAATCCGTTGGTGTCTCACGAGGTGTAGTTTCGAATATCGACAGAACAGTTCAGTCAATAAAAGCCGCTGTAAAAGCCGCTGAAGAGGATTCTGGAGTTGAGATAAAATTGGTGAATGTGGGGATTGCAGGGCAGCATATCAAAAGCCTTCAGCATAGAGGTATGATTACTCGTGAAAATACTGAAGACGAAATTTCTCAGTCAAACATAAATGAGTTGGTTGATGACATGAGTAAACTAGTTATGCCTCCTGGATCTCAAATTCTTCATGTTCTTCCTCAAGAATTTACTGTTGATTCAGAACCAGGAATCAAAGATCCCGTTGGAATGGCAGGCGTAAGACTTGAGGCAAACTTCCACATAATCACAGGAGATATTGCTGCAGCGAAGAATATTGTAAAGTGTGTTTCTAAGGCAGGATTAGAATTGGACAAATTAGTCCTTGAACCTCTTGCTTCATCTTCATCAGTCCTAACTGAAGAAGAAAAAGAAGCTGGTGTTGCATTAATCGATATAGGTGGTGGAACAACTGACATCGCAATCTTCCAAGATGGAATTATAAGACATACAGCTGTTATTCCTTTTGGCGGGAAAGCCATAAGCCAAGACATAAGTAACGGGTGTACAATCATGGCCAAACACGCCGAGAAACTTAAGTGTAAGTTTGGCTCTGCTCTATCCCAAGAGATGAAAGAAAATGAACTTGTTTGTATTCCTGGTCTTCAGGGCCGCCCACCAAAAGAAATTAGCCTAAAAAATCTTGCTAGTATCATTGAAGCAAGAACACAAGAAATAATTGAGCACGTTCATTACGAGATAAAGGCATCCGGTTTTGGCGAGCAACTTATTGGAGGAATCGTTGTAACCGGTGGTGGGTCGCAGTTGAGACATATCACTCAATTATTTCAATATGTAACAGGATTAGACTGTAGAGTTGGATATCCAAACGAACATCTACACGAACCTCCTTCTGATACAAATATCCCATCATTCTCTACAGGTGTAGGTTTGGTTATTAGAGGGTATGAAGATCAGCGACTAACAGATTCTAAAGATCCTCTTCGTAAGAAAAAGGAAAAAAGAAATGGATTCATGGACAAATTCTTGAATAACATCAAGACTTGGTTCGAAGAAGAACAAGATTACTAAGCTCACAAACCCCAATCATAATTCACATGCAATTTGCTCTACCAAAATCATCAAACTCACCCATAAAGGTTATAGGTGTGGGTGGCGGCGGATCTAACGCCGTAAACACAATGTTTGAACAAGGCATCAAAGGCGTTGACTTCGTCGTATGTAATACAGACGCACAAGCACTTGATGTTAGCCCTGTTCAATTGAAAGTACAATTAGGCTCAACACTTACTGCTGGTATGGGTGCAGGATCAATCCCTGAAGTCGGTAAAAATGCTGCAATAGAAAATCTAGATGATTTAATAAATATTTTAGGGTCTGATACTCGAATGGTTTTTGTAACCGCAGGAATGGGCGGAGGAACCGGAACCGGAGCAGGCCCTGTTATAGCAAAAGCGTGTAAGGAATTAGATATTTTGACTGTAGGTATTGTCACAGTGCCGTTTAGGTTTGAAGGCAAAAAGAGAACTGATCAGGCTGCTGAGGGTCTTAACAATATGCGTGAAGCTGTAGACACACTTCTTGTTATCAGAAACGACAAATTGCGTGAACTATACGGAAACCAAAGTATTTCTAAAGCGTTTATTAATGCTGACCAAGTATTATGTACAGCAGCCAAGGGTATTGCTGAGGTTATTACACGTACTGGCCAAATCAACGTCGACATGAATGACGTTCAAACAGTCATGAAGAATGCAGGCAATGCAATTATGGGTGCAGGTTCAGCTTCCGGAGAAGATAGAGCTCAAAAGGCAGTTACTCTTGCTCTTGAGAGCCCGCTATTAAATGATAACGACATTACTGGTGCTCGTCAAGTTCTATTAAATATTACAGTAGGTTCTGATGAGATTCTAATGGATGAAATCATGGAGATTACAGATTTCATACAAGATGCTGCAGGACAAAGTGCTGAAGTAATTTGGGGCTATGCAATTGATGAAAAGCTATCAGAGGATGTATGTGTTACAGTAATTGCTACTGGTTTTGAAGCTCATGAAATAACAACAACATCAGAACCTGTTGCTCCTAAGAAAATTATACACGAATTAGGTGATGAAGCAAAGGAGGTGACTAGGGCTGTTGAAACACCTGTAAAAATCGACAAACATGAAGAAGAGACAGAAGAGCAACCTCAAGCTGATCTCTTTTCTGATTCAGAGACAAGCATAGAATTAGTTCAAGAAACCCAAGAAGATAGTTTTGAGGATGAATTAGTCGAAAAGGATACGGAGGATAAAATTATTCATAACCTAGATGATGCAACAACAGAGTCTGGTGAACCTGAAGCTAGCGAAGAAATAACTACTACTTCTGCTGATGCTATTTCATTAGAAGAGAATAAGCAGAGGGCAAGAGAAGATTTTCTAGAAAGACAAAGTCAAGTAAAGCGTACACTCAATGATGTAAAGATGAAGCTTCGTCTTCCAGGAAGAATTGCCGATCTAGAAAACGAACCTGCATTTAAGAGACGTAATGTTAGTCTTGATGATGTTAATCACTCTTCCGAATCTTCTGTAAGTCACTTTTCAATCAATGAGAAAGTGGATGAAAATGGAGAGAGAAAAATTGAATTACGAGATGATAATCCATTCCTACACGATAACGTAGATTAATGTTAGGACTTCATAAACAGGTCGTAGACGGTATCATGAATGCCATGCGAAATAAGGACAAGGTTAGGCTTGCAACTTTAAGAGATGCAAAATCAAAATTTGTCCTAGAACAAACAAAAACTGGAACGTCTGATTTACTTGAGGATTCTAAAGTGATTAAAATCTTAAGCAAACTTCAGCGTCAAAGAATTGACACAGCTGAAGTGTATAAAAGCCAAGGACGCGAAGATTTAGCTAAAGACGAATTAGCAGAAGCAGAAATTCTTTCTGATTTTTTACCTAAAGCTTTATCAGATGATGAAATCAAAGCCAACGTTGAAGATATTATTTCTCGATTAGGTGCTAGCGGAATGGGAGATATGGGTAAAGTAATGGGTATTGCTTCTGGAGAAATGGCAGGCCGTGCTGAAGGAAAAATAATATCCCAATTCGTGAGGGAAATATTAAATAGTTAGCCCCACTACTCTAGTAGAATTCTCATTTCTATACCAGCAAGTGTAGAAGAAAATACCCCTTCCCACGTAACAAGTGCTATATTAGTTGATTGCCAAGTGTTTATGATTCCAGAATCTTTCCCAAGGGATCTTGACCAAAACACACCAATGTAAAATCCAGGATTTTCTCCTATGGGTTCTTTTTGAATCCCTAGCTCAGCCATAAAAGGAAATGATGCCCAACTCCTTCTTCCAAGTTTTGCATCATAATCCCTTGGTGGTTCAGAAGTACCAATTAGTCCATCAGTACTTGAGTTTTGGAAAATATTTGATGGGACAAATTCTACCCCTACTCCACCTGCTGCAGTTATGTAATAACCTTTTCCTAATTCTACACGTGTCTCTGCAAGAAATGGAATTCTGTAACTCATAGCTCTTAAAAGATGGATAGTATCTGAAGTATTTATTCCTAGAGTATCATTTGTATAGTGGATGTCGACAGAATAATTTTTTCTGATCCACAAAATTCCTGTGCCAAAAGTCCAACTTGAACTATGTCTATTATTGATTCTAACACCAAAACTTTGACTCTGCAGAGGATTCCAATTACTAGTTAGACCGTCACCGCTAAAGGTTTGGGTTTCAACGCCAGCTAATTCAAATGGAACACTCACCCTTCCTTGAACAGCTAATTCCCAACCAAATTTTGAATCTCTTTGCTGACCATATGCTTTTGAAGAAAATGCCCCAAAAAGTGCAAGCAATAACATGGCTCCAGTAATAATAAGCATAGTCCATCTCAGACCTTTATTTTCAATAAAGGGAGTTCTAATATCAGCGTGTAATAGATGGTTATGTCTCAATGCTTCATTAAAGTGAGTACGTGGTACACCAAATTCATTTTCATTTCTCTCAAAAGGAATTGCATCTTCCTTTAATAATAGTTCAAACCGTTCGGCGTGTACTTCTTCTCTAAAAGTAAACACGTAATAGCGGTTATCAGCAGGATGCAGAAAATAATTAGTCCAACGCATTAATGATCAATCCATTCAGTTACATACTCGAGTGGCTTTCTATGACTTTTGGGCCAATCCCCTTCTGGGTATCCCAAATAAAACAACCCTAGACATCTTTCATTTTCTCCAAGATTCAAAAACTCCTTAACCTCGTCTGTATATAGATAACCTGGAGTAGAATATTTGGCCCCAATTCCATAAGCTGAACTTGTTAAATACATATTCTGAACAGCACATGCCACAGCCTGAACTTCTTCAATTTCAGGAATTCTTCCATTAGGATCAGTAACCATTGTCACTGCAATTAATACGGAACACTTCCCCCCTCTAGCAACTAGCTTATCGTATTTCTTTTGGCTAAACTTTTCCTCTCCAACATAGTCCTTATACCAAAGTGGTATTTTATCTGCTATCTTTTTTACCCCATCCCCGATAAAAACTTTAAACCTCCAAGGTTGAGTCATACCATGAGTTGGAGCCCATGTACCATTTCTAAGAATTTCTTCTACTACTTCTCTGTGAACTCTTCTAGAAGAATATTTTTCAGGACCAATAGTTCTTCTATCCCTGATAAGTTCGTTAGTATCACTTAAATTGTGTCTCATATTAATTGCAAATTTAACCCCACCTTTGTCGTATGTATACAATTCTTATCACTGGAGCTGGTTCAGGCATAGGAAAAGCCTCAGCTCAGCGTCTTGCTTCCAACCCAAACAACCGTCTTATCCTTGTAGGACGTACACTTGAAAAACTTGAAGACGTATTAGTCACGCTGGATAACAAAAAAAATCATCTTACTCATTCATTAGATGTGAGTAAAAAAGACGAATTAATCAATTTTTTAAATTCTTCAAAAGCAGATTTAGAGAACCATCCTCTAGTTAATGTATTTGCAAATGCTGGAATTGGTGGGCCAAACATTTGGGGAAACCTAGATAAATGGCAAGAAATCATAGACATTAATTTGACAGGAGCATACAATACATGCATGGCGTCATATCCTTGGTTAAATAAGGCTGCAGAAGAAGGAATCGAAATCAGAAATATTATTATTACTTCAAGTTGCCTAGCTAGATTCGGAGTTCCAGGACTGACAGCATATATCAGTTCTAAAACTGCAATCATGGGACTTGTAAGAGGTTTAGCTATTGAATGGTCACGTGGAGGCGTACTTATAAATGCAATTGCTCCTGGATGGGTAGACACGGCAATGGCAAGAGAAAGTATTCAAGGCAATGCTGATCGTTTAGGCAAAACTTATGATGAAATGTGCGCCGAAGTTTGCTCAGTAGTCCCTACTGGCAGAATGAGTACCCCATCAGAAATTGCCGCATTAGTAGAATTCCTTTTTTCAGGAGCTCAACAATCAATTACAGGAACTACGATAGACATCAATAATGGTTCTTGGATGGGCTAACACCTAACTACATATTGATCCAATTTTAAAAGGCCCCGCAAAAGCAGGGCCTTTTAAATTCTAAACCAATTAAAAAAGGCCCCGCAAAAGCGGGGCCTTTCTTTATATCAGTCTGTACGAATATTATTCACAAATAGTACCGAACGCACCTAGGAAGATAAGAAGGTCACCAGTAGTGATCGACCCGTCTCCGTTAAGATCCGCAGGACATGGGTTTGCGATATCGAACTCACAAGTTCCGTTATCAGAAACCGCAGCCTCATCGTAGTTAGAAGCGTCTGGGTAAGTACAACCGTCACAGCCTTCGAACACACACTGAGCAACGTCAGAGATATTTGCAGCTGGGTCGTAGTTACAAGCACATGAGATATCACAACCTACAACACATTGGTCACCAGAACCAACGTTAAATGTAACCTCAGATCCAGCTACACCAGAAACTAGTCCTCCGAACGCACCAACTACGTTCCAAGTAATTTCAGTTGGCCATGAACCCTCGTCTACAGAGATTGTGTAACAACCGTCAGCTAGACAGTAAGAATCAGTTGCATTTGAACCTACGTCAATTGTACCTGTTCCAACTTCTACCCCGTCAACTGAAGTAAGTACATAAGACGCACCATTCCATCCGTCACCGAAGCTATCGAACATTTGAATATCTAAACAGTTCGAGTAACAACAAGAACCGTCATCGATAGTAGCTGACTCGTCGTAGCTACAAGATGCAGCATCAGTACAACCAGCACAAGTCTCGTATTCACAAGATCCATCCTCGTCAGTAGCTGTTTCGTCGTAGTTACAAGCACCTGCGTCAGTACATCCACAAACCGCACCACCTACAGAGATAGTTAAGTTATCAGTTGGAGCACCTCCAGCCGCAAGTAAAGTACCGTCTTCAAGCATGATATCCCAAGATACCTCTGCAGCCCAATCACCAGGTGTTACGTTAATTAAGTAACATCCTGCAGGTAGACAGATCATATCGAATCCGTTCTCTGGTCCAGCGAAGTTGTCATTATCAACGAAGAACTGAGCGTCATCTAAAGAACCTTCAGCAACTAGGTTACCCATAAGGTCAGTAATTGTGTAACCTGCGTTGTTCCATCCGTCACCGAATGCATCAACCATGTTAAGCATTACTGCAACACCTTCGCCTTCACAAACACATGACCAGAAGTCACAAGTGTCATTGCTTACGTTAGCATTTACGTCATAGTTACATGCAGCTGGATTCATACATCCCTCAACAACAGGAGTACAATCGAATACAAGGTCGAACGTACCATTATCGTCAGTTACTGGGTTACCATCAGCATCCTGCGCACCTACATATACGTAGTAAAGAACACCTGGCTCAGATACGAACTCGAAGTTCACATCGTCGCTGTCGAATAATGAACAAGCACCCGTTCCGTCAGAAGTAGTAGCAGAAGCGAAACAAGCGAAGTCACCAGCAATGAAGATTGGATCCATTGAATAAGGACCAACTGCAATAACTGCAGAAGCAGCAGCACCAGTCTCAATTGAAGCGAAACCGATTACGTCTCCTAGTCCGTTAGAGAAAGTAGCAGCACCACCATTCCAACCGTCGCCGTAAGCGTCAGTCATGTCAAGTGTGTAATCGCCTTCAGCAAGACAGTAAGAACCTGAGAATGGCGCACCTCCTGCATCAACAACGTTGCCGTTTGCGTCAGAAAGAGTCCAACCAATTTCAGAATCCCATGTACCGCCACCTACTGAAAGATTTACAGTTACTAGACCATCACCACAAGCATCAGCTGGAGGTGTGTCAATAGAACCACCGCCACAATCTTCAGTAGCTGTGTAGATGTTAATCTTAGAATCAATAGCTGATCCACAAGTGCTTAGGTTATGAAGTTGTCCATCACCTACAAATGTGTACCAAACACCAGTACCAGGGCTTACTTCACATCCTTCAACACCTATAGGAGCTCCTACAGAAGTAGAACCACCGGTAGAACCAGTTGTTACAGAGTTACACTCAAGAGTGATCGCGTCTGCACAAATGTCGTTTACAGGGACAACACCATCGAAGTCACAAGAACCATCGTCTTGGTTAGCATCCGGGTCATAGTTGTTCGCAGTAGCGTCAGTACAACCAAGGTTGATACCAGTAGTAGTGAATTCGAATTCACCACAAGTAGTTGGATCAGTATTATAAATAATGAAGTAGTAATCCGTATTTGGTGTAAGCTGTGGAAGGAAACCTTCTACAGAACCTGCACAAGTACCAGTAACCTGACAACCAACAAAAGGAACAACATCATCACAAGTAGCACCACCTTCCATCATAACAAAACCAATTGATTCATTTGAGATGTTAGTAGCATCGAAGTAGAACGTGTCGTAATCAGAAGAGTTGAAAGTGAACCATACACCATATGCAGTACCGAATCCAGCCCAAGCAAGGTTCATCTCTTCGGCAGAAGCACAACAAGTAGAACCAGTGAATGTTACACCAGTTACCTGAGCAACAGCACCATCACAATCATCGTTAGATGGAGCATCTCCACAGTCGATACATTCTACAGAAAGAACGAAGTCATTTCCAGGAGAGAACGCAGAGAACTCACTAACGTAAATGTAATAATCAGAACCAGTTACTGCGTTGAATGCAACAGTAGAAAGGAGTCCAGTAGCACATCCATCGTCGTTTCCAGCGATAGCGTTTAATGATCCGTCAGCTCCCATAGTGTATACGTGTAGCTTAGTATCACTAGTGTAATCAGTATCTCCTTCGTTTGATGGAGTATCACATGTGCTAGCGATAACCTGTTGGTTAGCGTCAGAGTTGAATACGTACCATACACCACTAGTAGCTACATTAGCGTTACCAATTTGAGAACCAATTAATCCTTGGTCATCAGTAGCGTAAAGGAGTGTACCTGAAGCGTAAGCACCACAGAATAGGGGCTCAGCATTTTCAAGCTGGTCGTTTGCTGGTGGCTCTTGACAAGAACCATCATCAACTGTAGCTGAGATATTATAGTTAATAGCTGTTGGGCTAGTACATCCCTCAAAACCACATGTACCGGTAAGTAGGAAATCAACTGGGTAAGTTGCGCCTGCACCGAATGAACCGTAGTTATTACCGAATTGGTCAGTAAGAGAAATTCCTACCTCAGTTGGGAAATTACCCTCAGTGACTTGAACATTGTAACATCCAGGAGCAAGACAAATTAGATCGTAACCTGCAGTTAGATCTCCGTTAAATGCTGCGTCAAGAGAACCTGAAGCTACTTGGGCTCCAGAGTTTAGATCGAAAATGAAGTACTCAGCACCGTCCCATCCGTCACCGAATGAATCAGTCATACTAACAGTCATTACGAATGATCCTGAATCACAGAAAATACACTCACCGCTATCGATAGTTGCGTTTGGATCGTAGTTAGCTGCTGTGTTGTTCGTACAACCTACACAAGAATAGTCACATGATCCATCATCAAACGCAGCAGAATCGTCGTAGTTACATGCACCGGCATCAGTACAACCAGAAGTACAAGCACCTCCGTTGAAATCGATGTAGTCTGTACCAACTGCTACGCCATCACCTGCAGCAGCACTATTAAGGTCACCAGAGTATGCAGTTGATCCGTCATAACCGTCGAACGAGTATGTAGCGCCGTTCCAACCATCACCGAAAGAATCAGTCATATCAAGTACGTAACATCCAGCCTCAAGACATAATGCAGTTGAACCAGCAACTCCTGAAGCAACTACAACGCCGTCTAAAGAAAGAGTCCAACCAATTTCAGCGTCCCAAGAACCACCGCCTACGTTAAGTGAACCAGCGAATGCGCCTTCACAGTAAGAACAGCAGTCTTCACAAGCAATCGTAGCGTCAGCATCGTAGTTAATAGCAGTAGAATCCATACAACCGACACAAGAGTAGTCACATGAACCATCATCTAAAGTTGCAGCAGCATCGTAGTTACAAGAACTTTCGTCAGTACAACCTGCACATGAAACGTATTCACAAGAACCATCATTTACGTTAGCAGCTGGATCGTAGTTACAAGCAATCTCGTCGTCACAACCTGCAACGATACATGATGGATCTGTTGAGAAGAATAAATCTGCACTAGATCCATTAGCAATTACTTCACCTCCTACTACAACATCCCAAGATGCTTCGCCAGGGTAAGAATCAAGAATAAGATCAGCAGTGTAACAACCGGGAGCAAGACAGAAGTCATTAGAAGCTAAGCTTCCTTCAAGGAATGGGTAGTATGTACCGTCGAAGATCATACCACCTTCAACTCCAGCCCAAGACCATCCGTCACCAAATGAGTCGTATAGGTTAATAGTAACTAAGTCTTCATAACAACAAGAATCATCATCGATAGTCGCATCTGGATTGTAGTTAGAAGCAGATTCGTCAGTACACCCTTCGATGTCATTACTCAAACAGAAATCAGCAAAAGCAGAATCACCAATTGTGAAAGTAAAGTCAAGGATTTCATTTCCTCCGTTTACTATAGAAGCAGCAGCGCCGTTCCATCCGTCACCGAAAGAATCCATTCCCATGAATGTGTAACAAGCAATATCTAAACAAAGAACACCGCTCTCGTCAGCACCACCTTCAACAACAACGTTTCCGTCTTCATCAAGGATAGCCCAGCTAACCTCAGAAGGATAAGAACCAGGACTTACCGAGTAACTAATATCTATACAATCTGCAGGAGGATCAACTGGATCAACCGGATCGTCTCCGCCTACGCAG
>CEUK01061759.1_pt1 | contig 11684 bp, 12 predicted proteins | sample 356451 | NCBI WGS metagenome assembly CEUK01 (sample SAMEA2622843, study PRJEB7988) | marine metagenome | isolation source: saline water (ENVO:00002010), including
AGAACATTAAGATTCAAAATTCATCAAGATGGACAAGTTCAGGAAACTGTTGAAGGCTTCGAGGGATCTACATGTAATGACGCAACTAAGAATCTTGAAGATGATCTAGGCGAAGTCAAAACTAAGAAATTGACTTCTGAGGCATTTTTGAGCAATCAAAACAAAACTTTTACTAAACTAAAAAACGAATCTAATGTCTCATTTTAGTACTATTAAAACAAAGCTCAAAAAGACTGAGCCCCTTATCAAAGCTTTAGATCAATTAGGGTACAATCCTAATCAAGACGAAAAATTTGTAAAGGGATATCAAGGTAAATTTACTGCTGTAGATATCAGTTTAGATCTCCCAGATAATACAAAAGTGGGATTTAAATGGGATACAAATTCTAACTCTTATGAGTTGGTTACTGATCTTGATCTTTGGAAATACAATTTACCTGTTGAAAGATTTATATCTAAGGTAACTCAAATGTATGCTTATCAAACGATTATTTCTAAGACTAAGGAAGATGGCTATCAAATTGTTGAGCAGAAGAACGAGCAAGATGGCTCTATTGAGTTGGTTCTCACAAAATGGGAAGTCTAATTGGATATAGCCCCCTCTACTACTTATAACTTTTTTGAAGAGACAGAAGAAATCTCTGGGGTCCAACCTTCATTGGGATCTACTAAAATCATCAAAAATACTGAGGAGGTTTTAATATCAACTGAATCAAATGATATATCTGATTCAATTGCAGCGTTTCAAGATTTTGAGGAAACAGATAATGTATCTGGGTTTGAACCTGTTTTGGGAGGACAATTACACGAGAAAGCTATATGGGTTGATGAAGCAGCTTGCATAGGTTGTCAATATTGTGTACATGTAGCGACTAATACTTTTGTGGTGGATGAAAGACTTGGAAGATCTAGAGTTATTAGACAAAATGGAGATAACCTTGAAATTGTGCAAGAAGCAATAGATACATGCCCTGTTGATTGTATACATTGGGTTAATCATGAAGATTTAGAGAAACTTGATAAAAGTTTAAAAAGGGATATGTTTCAATCATTAGGTAAATTACCAAAAATCTCTAGATATTGATGAATTGATGAATATACCTTGTAGAAGGTTTGGTCGGACAAATATTGATATGCCTGTATTATCCTTGGGAGGGATGAGGTTTCAAAAAAGTTGGAAAGAATTAGATATTGGCGAAATAAATGAGTTTGAACAAAATAATGTTCAGTCAATTCTTGATCATGCAATCAAATATGGACTTGATCATATCGAAACTGCTAGATATTACGGAACCTCTGAATTACAGTTAGGGATTGCTTTTAAGAATATTGATCATTTTCCTCGAATTATTCAGACAAAAGTTCCACCATACGAAAACCCAAAAACATTTGAAGAAGAACTAAAAAAAAGTTTTGAGCGATTAGGGGTTAAGAAAATAGATCTTTTGTCAATACATGGAATTAATACTTCTAATCATTTAAATCAGACTCTTAAAGAAAATGGATGCTTTAGCGTCGCAAAAAAGTGGCAAAATGAGAAATTGATTGGGAATATAGGATTCTCAACACATGGTGAATTATCTTTAATTAAAAAAGCAATAAAATCAAATAAATTTGATTATATTAATTTGCATTGGTATTTCATTAATCAAAATAATTTAAGTGCAATTAAACTCGCGAAAAGTTACGATTTAGGGGTTTTTATAATAAGTCCTACAGATAAAGGAGGTCACTTACATTCTCCATCAGATAAACTTTTAGATCTTTGTAATCCGCTTCATCCTATAGTTTTTAATGATCTTTTTTGTTTAATTAATAAAGATATTCATACTATAAGTGTAGGTGTTGAAAAAATCTCAGATTTTGATCATCACCTTAAATCCGTTGCATTGTTACCTAGAGCAAATGATTTTCTCCCTAAAATAATCAAAGATTTAAAAAATGAGGCAATAAATACTTTAGGATTAGATTGGTATTACAATTGGAATAAAAATCTACCTAGATGGCAAGATACTCCTGGTTGCATCAATATACCTGTTCTATTGTGGCTCTCAAATTTGTTTGAATCATGGGATATGAAAGGATTCGCTAGCTCAAGATATCAACTGTTAGGGAATGGCAGCCATTGGTTCCCTGGGAATAATGCAGATTTATTAGATGTAGAAGTCTCTGAAAAACAATTAATTTCGGTATTATATAAACACCAAAACCCAAAATTAATAATACAAAAACTTAGTAAATTAAAGGATAATTTCGGTGGTAGGGAAGTTAAGAGGTTGTCAGAAACTTAAATGCCTAATGGATATTTTGCTGGTTTACCATTATCTCTTGGATAAGCCTTTGGACATAGCTCCGTAGGCTTAATAAAAATAGCATTTCGCTCTCCTTTATTTTGAGGAAGCTTAATTTTCTTAGATAAGAATATTTCTCCCTTGAGTATATTCAAAGATTGCTCTAATTTTTGTCGAGCCTCTTCTCCCCATTTACCGCAGAACAGAATTCCCAATCCTTGATTATTCAACATCGGAAGTATATATTCTGCTACAGTAGAGGGCTGACTAACGGCTCTTGTTGTCCCTAGATCAAAATAATTTCTATATTTTGGAATATGAGCGAAAGTTTCAATTCGATCCCTAACAATGGATATATTATTAGGCAAATTCATTTCAATAATAATTTTTTTCAAAGCATTCGTTTTCTTTTCTGAAGAGTCGATTAGATATATTTCTGAATTCGGATGAGTTATGGCAAATGCTAATCCTGGGAATCCACAACCTGAACCAATATCAATCAATTTCTTTTTATCAAAAGTTCTTTTATTATTATCGAGAAAAGGCCAAATACTGTCATAAACCTGTGATATCCAATAGTCATCTTCTTCAATTAATCGTGTTAAGTTTGAGATTTTGTTGAGATCTTTTATAATTTCTTGCAATTTAGAAAACAACTTTAATTCTTTTTCGTTGAGTAGATTTCTTAAGTCTTTTCTATGTAATATTTGACTCATTTTTAAAGAAAAAATTTTTTTTATTGATGACTTATTAAATGCATTCAAATTAAATAGAATAGATTAAAATGTATAAAAACTGCTACAAATTTGAAAGCTAACAAGAATTATTATAAGATTCTGGGTGTTCATGAGAAAGCATCAAATCATGAATTAAGGAAAGCTTTTTGCAAACTAACTAAGGAATTGCATCCTGATACCACTACTTTAAACATGGAAGATGCAAAAAGTAAATTACAATCTGTTCTAGAGGCTTACGAATACCTAAATAACCCAAGTTTAAGAAATTTGTACGATAATAAATTAAAAGAATCGATAGTTAATAATCAAAAGATTAATCAAGATAGTTTAAATACTTATGCTGAAGATTCAAAAACAGATAATTTGATAGGGAATAGAAGACCATTTTCTAATGGTGAAATGTTTTCATTGTTACTGTTAGTTATGGTAATTCTTTCAAGTCTTATTTTGGCAATATTATTTGCAAACTTTACAGGCAAAGAAATTAACTCTATTCCTATTTGGCTAATTAAATAAAATTTTTGTGAATAACTCTAATACTCCACTTAATCAATATTCTCTTAAATCTTTAGAAAAATGGTTAATTAATTTAGGTGCAAATAATGATGCCGATGATTCATCTAAGTGGTATTTATCATTATCAAATTGGGATGCAACCATTATATTTGAACAAGATGATTTAAGCGTTGTATGGGAAAGTGATGGGAGTTTCACAAGAAGATCATTTTCATATTGCATCAATTTAGAGGATGTAGAAAATGCTATTATACAAGGCCCTTAGGTTTAGATTTTCGTTAATATGTCAAAAATAATTTGATAGCTTTTCTCTAATTGGTAATCACTTATGCACAGTGGGGGTAGTAAATAGACCGTGTTACCAAGAGGTCTTATAAATAATCCCTTTTCAATTGAAAGTGCTTTAACTTTTTTTCCAATTGAATTTAAGTAACCATTTTCTTTGCCTACCTCTAAATCAAAGGCAACCATCGTACCGCAAATCCTGATTTTTTTTATTAGTTTCAAATCCTTCATTTTTTCAATCAAATGCAAATGTTTTAAGTCAAAAGAAAGGTACTTTTCAGGATCTCTCTCTAATAGATCTAAGCTTGCATTTGCGGCAGCACAACCTAAAGGATTTGCTGTAAAACTATGACCATGCCAAAAAGTCTTTTCTGGTGAATCACTTATGAATGATTGAAAAATTTCTTCTTTTGAAAGTGTTATTCCCATTGGTAGAAATCCACCTGTTAGTCCTTTAGAAATTGCAATTAAATCAGGTTTTATATTGGCTTTTTGAAATGCAAATAAGCTTCCACATCTACCAAACCCTGTAAGGACTTCATCAGCAATTAATAAAGAATTATTATTCTTAACTGCTTTTGATATTTTTTTTATAAATTCTGGTCTAACCATATTCATACCTCCCGCTCCTTGTAAAAGGGGTTCAATAATTACCGCAACTGTAGGTTTCTGAAGTAAAGAATTAAGTTTACTAAGAGCTTGTTCTTCTTTTTCTTCAATAGCTTCATCTCCTATCCAAGTTGATGGCCAAGGTGCTCTTTTTACTGGAAACATTAATTTCTCAAAACTTGCATTAAAAATATTTCTCTCTCCAAGAGCCATTGCCCCAAAGGTATCGCCATGATAAGCACCATCGAAAGCAATAATTTGGTTCTTGATTTCACCTTTATTTTGCCACCATTGATATGCTATTTTTAATGCCACTTCTACCGCTGTTGACCCATTATCAGAGAAAAATAATCTCTCTAATTTAGTTATCTTACTAAGTCTTTCTGAAAGTTTTTTTGCTTGTGGGTGCAAAAAATCTGCGAAAATAATCTGCTCTAATTCTTTTGCCTGATTAGATATTGCCTCTGCAATATAATTATTACTATGTCCGTGAAGTGTAACCCACCAGCTGCTTATTCCATCTATCAATTCTTTCTTTGGATTTTTTGTAAAAATAATCGCATCTTTCCCATGAGTTACCTCAATTTGAGGCTTATTATTTTTTATTTGGGTAAATGGTGGCCAAATATTAGGATGCCAATTTTTTAGATTATTTGACTCTTGATTATTCATTAAATTAACTAATTAAAAATCAGATCTAAATTTCTATTAATTTTTAGATCTTGCCATAGTATATCTAAATTGCTTTTACTAATATTGTTTATCCATGGGAATTCAGCAATAATTGGTAAATGTGAAAATTCTTTTAATGTTTTTGGATTATCAAAATGTTTTTTGCCATTTATTACTAATCCCAGTATTTTTATGTCTCTTTTTCTAAGGGCTTCAATGCTCAGTAAAGTATGGTTTAGGGTACCAAGGGAACTTCTACAAACTAGTATTACAGGTAAATCCCAAATTTTTATTTGATCAATTTGCAAAAAATTTCTAGTAATCGGAACCATTAAGCCGCCAGCTGTTTCTATTACAAGCGACCCCTCTATTTTTGGAATAGTAAGAAGTTCATTTGAAATATTCGTATTATCAATTTCAGCAGCCCAATGAGGGGAAACAGGTGTTTTAAATATATATGATTCTTTTAAAATTTTTTCATTTTTAATTCCTCCTATTCTTTCGACAAACTGGCTGTCAGTACCATCCTTTGTACCACTTTGAATTGGTTTCCAATAATAAGATCCTAAACCTCTAACAAAAAATGTACTTATTAATGTTTTTCCAACATCTGTATCAGTTCCGCATATTATAAATTTGAAAGTATTTCTGTTATTCATAATTTTTTAACCACAAGAATATTTATTTCCCAAGTTAGATTTACATTGTTATGAATATCCTTTGGCCATCTTTTTTGCATTAACTTAAGTTCTCTAACGGTTTTTCGCTGACTAAGAGTTGTATGTGCTCCAACATTAATTATATTCCTAAATAGTTTGAATATATCCGGGAAATTTTCTCTATATAAATAATTAGATGCTTCTATAATTTCTTCAGATAAAAAAGAATTCTGTAAAATTTCTGGCCTAGGAAAATTCATGCCACTATATTCAATATTATTTCTTTTACATGTTTCTTTCCATTCTGGGAAAGAGTTTTCTGTTGGATATGTAACTATTAAAATACCTCCATGGATTAAATTTAAAAACCAATTTTTAATAATTTTTTCTGGTTTATAAAGCCAATGGATGCAAAAGTTTGAAACTATTAGCGAGGTTTCCTCATTTGTAGGAGGTAATCCTTTATTAAGATCCCATAATATTTGCTCAGTGTTTTTTCTATTCATGGCTAACATATTTTTGCAAAAATCAACACGTTTACAATTTCTTTGAGGAAATTCTATTTCTATTTGATCGGCTAAGAAACCTGGCCCAGAACCAAGATCATACCAATTTCCTCGTTTTAAATCGGAATTTTTTAAGATAGAAATTATTTCTCTAGCAAAATATTTTTGTATGACTGAATAATTTGAATAATCAGTTGCAGCTTTATTAAAATTATTTTTTATCTTATTATTCCACTTAATAATATCCATAATATTAACTTAGCCAATTTTGAATTATTTTAAAAATATCTAGATTACAAGTAATATGACCTTGATTTTTAACCTCAACTACTTTAGGGGTAACTATTTGTGTTTTATTTAATATATGAATTAAATTATTTGCAGCATTTTCTTTTAAGATAAAATCATTTTTTGATTTAATTATTAAAATATTACATTTTTCGGAGAATAATTTTTTAGGTTTATTTAGAAAATATAAATTTTGAAAATCATCCTTTAAATTATTAGTGTTTATGTTATTTAATTTTTGAATATATCTTTTTTGGAAATAATTATTAATTTCATTAGGAAGAAATGATCTATTTATAAAACTCTTTAGCATTTGAATTTTTTCAGAACCACCAATTTTTTTTTCCATTCTTTTAAGTGATCTATAAGTTAATTCTTTTTCAAAGTTATCTGGAATAAAGTTGTAAAATGAATTAATAAGGACTGCATGAGTTGCACTCAAAAGAGTTTTATCTGCAATTAAGTGAATACCCAGTGAGTGACAAATCGCCATTTTAATTGAGTTAATAGATTCGTTTTTAGTCCATTCTGAATTTCTTAAATTAGCGTGAAAGTAACCTCTTTCATTATCTTGCCATAACCAATCTCTTGAAATGAATTGATCTTTCAAAGGTTTCCAGAAGCTGTTATCAAGTCCCCAGCCATGTTGAGATATTATTTGATTCATTTATAATTCTTTAAAGCATTAATGAATTTTTTTAAGATATTTTTATTCAAGGTACTTCTTATTGTCAGTCTTATTCTTGATTGCCCAATTGGAACAGTAGGAGGTCTAATAGCCATAGCAAGAAATCCATTCTTTTCAAGATATCGCTGCATTGATATTGTTTCAGAATCATCTCCAATAATTATTGAAAGGATATGAGCATTACCTTTTATATTAAATTGGCCAAGATTTTGGATCTCTTTTTTCCATTCTTTTGATAATTCTATTAAATCTTCCCTCCAAGAATTATGAGTTTGAAGTTTTTCAAGTGATTTTAGTGCTCCTGCTGCAAGAGATGGTGATAATGCCGTTGTATATCTGAATGCACCGCTAGTTTGAATCAAATATTCACCCATAAAAGAGTTGCAAGCCAAAAAAGCGCCACCACTACCAAATGATTTACCAAATGTTCCACTTAATAAATTCACAGAGTTTTTGTGGGTATAACTTAGCCCTTTACCTTTTGGACCTAGTATCCCAAGTGCATGAGCTTCATCAACAAATAACTTTACATTATTTTCACTGCAAATCTTGCAAATCTCATCTAAAGGAGCGATAGTTCCTTCCATACTATAAAGAGACTCAACTACAACAATAATTGGTCGTCCACATAAACAATATTTGGATAATTTAGTTCTTAAATCAATTAAATCATTATGTAAAAATCTAACTAATTTTGCTCCACTTGCTTTTATTCCAACTAAGAGAGAATTGTGAATTAATTTATCGGCGATTACAATACTTTTTCTATCAGCAAGTGCTTGCATTGCAGCTATGTTTGCTTGGAAACCACTTGGAAAAAGCAGGATTTTTTCTTGGCCAAGCCACTCTGAAAGTCTTTTTTCTAACAACTCATGAATTGGCCTAGAACCACTTATGAAGAGTGAACTTCCAGAGCCTAATCCATCTGAGAGACTTGTTTTATATGCTGCATCTATTACATCTTTATCTCTGCTCATTCCAAAGTAATCATTACTGCATAAATCGATAAGATCAATATGCATTTTATTCATCAAATATTTAAATTCATAAGGTCTTGCCCCTAAAGTAAATGGACGTAATTTTCTCAGTCTGTTTTTTGGTATTTTTAAGTGACTTTTCATTATTCAAAAAAATATCTTATTAATAAAAAATCTATATTTATAGTTAAAGTTTGCAAGGTAATTAATGAATTTATTAATATCTAAATAGATCATATATCAAGAAGTTAACTCATTTACATCAACTACAGATTTATTGCAAAATCTAGAGGTAATTTTCCCATTCCCACTAGATGATTTTCAATTGCTTGCAATTAAATCTATTGGTAGTGGTAAATCTATTGTATTAACGGCGCCAACGGGAGCAGGGAAAACTCTCATAGGGGAATTTGCGATTTATAGAGCTCTAGCTCATGCAAATAGGGTTTTTTACACCACACCTTTAAAAGCCCTATCTAATCAAAAATTTAGAGACTTCTCCCAACAATTCGGAAAAAATAAAGTGGGGCTTCTAACTGGAGATATCAGTATTAATAGAGAAGCTCCAATAATTGTTATGACAACAGAGATTTTTAGAAATATGATCTATGGGGAATTTGAAGAATCTGATGATCCATTATTAAATTTAGAGTCAGTAATTTTAGACGAGTGTCATTATATGAATGATCCTCAGAGAGGAACAGTCTGGGAAGAGACAATAATTCATTGTCCTAGTAGGACCCAAATAATAGCTTTATCTGCAACAATATCCAATGCTGATCAATTAAGTAGTTGGATTGAGAAAGTTCATGGCCCAACTGATTTAATTAATAGTGATAATAGACCGGTTCCTTTGGATTTTATATTTTGTAGCTCTAAAGGCTTGCATCCTCTTTTAAATAATAAAAAAAATGGAATTCATCCTAATTGTAAGGTCTGGCGCTCACCTAAAGGACAAAATAGAAAAAGTAGGGTTGGCAGAATAAAACAGCCAACAGCACCTTCAATTGCGTTTGTTGTTTCTAAATTGCATGAAAGAAATATGTTACCCGCTATTTATTTTATTTTCAGTAGAAAAGGTTGTGAAAGAGCTTTAGAAAACGTAAGAGATTTATCTCTAGTTAACTACGCAGAATCAAACTTAATATCCCAGAGATTAGATGTATATATTAAAAATAATCGAGATGGCATTAAAGATAAGCTACAGTTTGATGCTTTAAAAAGAGGAATTGCATCACATCATGCTGGATTATTACCTGCCTGGAAAGAATTAGTAGAAGAACTTTTTCAGAATGGTTTATTAAAAGTTGTTTTTGCTACTGAAACATTGGCTGCGGGTATAAATATGCCCGCTAGAACAACTATTATATCTTCGTTATCAAAACGCACTGAGAATGGACATAGACTTTTATTTAGTAGTGAATTTTTGCAGATGTCTGGTAGAGCAGGAAGAAGAGGTAAAGATACTCAGGGCTATGTTGTAACAGTCCAAAATAGATTTGAAGGTGCAAAGGAGGCGTCATCTTTGGCCTTAAGTAAGCCCAACCCATTAATTAGCCAATTCACTCCTAGTTATGGAATGGTTTTAAATCTTTTACAAAATTATAATCTTGAAAAATCAAGAGAATTAATAAAAAGGAGCTTTGGAAGTTTTATTCATTTTGAAGAATCATTAAAAGAGAATGATGATATTGAGAATTTGGGTAAAGAATTAATCCATCTAAAAGAAATTACTCAGAATATTTCTTGGCAGAATTTTGATTCTTATGAGAAATTAAAAAGTCGTCTTAAGGAAGAAAGACGTTTATTAAGAATACTGGAGAAACAAGCATCTCAAACATTACAAGAGGAGATCAGTATTGCAATTAAATATATGGAAGATGGCAGTTTGGTCTCTATTAGTGCTCCTCAGATTAAACGAAAGGTTGTACCTGCAATATTATGTAAAAAATTTTATTCTTCGAATAGACTTTTAAGTATACTATGTCTAACAATGGATAATTTATTTATCCTTATTCAGCCAAGAAATATAATTAGTATATTTCCAGATCTAGAAATATTAAATTTAACTTCTGTTAAATATCCTAAATTAACCTTTTCAGGAGAGGTTTTAATTGGTGATAAATCATCCCAGTTAATTGCAGATAAATTAACCAGTATTTCTAAGAAAAATGATTTATTTACTCCCCAATATGATTTGGCGAAGGAAGTAATATCTCAAAATAAATTAATTGTTGAGTTGGAAAAAGAAATCAATCAACAACCTGCAGATAAGTTTGGAGACTTTAGGAAACTTAAAAGATATAAAAAAAGAATATGTATGATTGAGAAAGAAATTGCTGATAGAAGTAAGTTTTTAAAGGATCAAGAAAATGCTAATTGGGATAAATTCTTAAAAATAATAAAAATTTTAAAGCACTTTGGTTGTTTGGATGATTTAGAGCTGACAGATATAGGAAAATCTGTTGGATCCTTGAGAACTGAAAACGAATTGTGGGTTGGATTGGTATTAATTAGTGGCTACTTAGATAATCTCAATCCTCCTGATTTAGGAGCTGTTATTCAATCAATTTGTGTTGAGGCTAGGAGACCTGATTTATGGTGTAACTTTAAACCAAGTAGAAATGTTTTTGATATTTTTGATGAGTTAGAGGGTTTAAAGAAATTAATATTAACTAAGCAAAATAAATTTTTAATCGATATGCCAGTCATCCTAGAAAAGGAATCAATAGGTATAATTTCAGAATGGGCAAATGGTAGACAATGGAAAGATATTATTTTTAATACCTCACTAGATGAGGGAGATGTTGTTAGAGTTATTAGAAGAACAATAGACTTGCTCTCACAGATTCAATATTGCACAGGGGTTAGTAATAGACTTAAGAAAAACGCAAAATTAACATTGAAAGCTATTAATAGGTATCCTGTAGCAGAATCTAATGAACTCTTTCAAGTTTCTGAAAATAATATGATCAATCCAGCAACAAAAAGAATTGATAATTAGAACTTAATTTTAATTTTTAAACCATATCATCGATTTTCATTATTTCATCATATTTTTCTTCAGTCATATAACCTAGCTTTAAAATCGCATGCTTTAAGTTTAGTGATTCTTTAAAAGCAAGATCAGCAACTTTTGCTGCCTTTTCATATCCTATCTCTGGAACTAAAATAGTTACCAGCATTAAAGAGTTACAAAGATTATTTTTTGCAGTTTTATGGTTTGGGATCATACCCTTTACTAAATTATTGGTAAAATTATTTATTGATTGTGATAGTAATTTTATACTTGTTAGAATGTTAAAACCTATAAGCGGCTTATATTCATTCATTTGCAAAGTTCCGCTACAATTTGCCATTGAAACAGCACACTCTAAACCCATTATTTGCGCACATATCATTGATAATGCCTCGCACTGGGTCGGATTAACCTTACCAGGCATGATTGAACTTCCA
>CEUK01028746.1_pt1 | contig 11673 bp, 7 predicted proteins | sample 356451 | NCBI WGS metagenome assembly CEUK01 (sample SAMEA2622843, study PRJEB7988) | marine metagenome | isolation source: saline water (ENVO:00002010), including
TCCTATGAACCGGATCAACTCACGATTGCGAATGAGAACGATCCCCGCACCAACTGGTCGGTGGGACGCCGTCACCACGATGCGGGCGGCTATGCCCTGGAGATCCATTTCGATGCCTACGGCAGCCATGGCGTGGGATCAGGCCTGATCCCCAACCTGCGCAGTCCAGCCTCACGAATTGATGAGAGCCTGGCCCTGAATTTCGGGCGCTATCCCCTGCGTTTCCGGGGCGGACTGGGCGCACCCCGAAGAGGAATCAGCATCTTGGAGATCGGCAAGCTGGAAGGACAGCTGGAGCGCAGGCTGCGGGATCCGGAAAGCCGGAACACGGTGATCACTGCGCTGGCGCTTCGGATCGTGACCGCCATGGAGCTGGGAATCGGGAATGCCCCAACCGTCCAGACGCTCAGTTCACCGCCTGATGCGGACGACAGCGCTCCTCCAGGGAGGGATCGTCGAACCAGTGCTGAGGCCGGGTGAACAGATCGGTGAGGAGGGCTTCACGAGACCCTTCCTGAGCCTGGTAGCCATACTCCCAGCGAGCCAGGGGCGGCAGAGACATCAGGATCGATTCTGTGCGGCCATTGGTCTGCAAGCCGAAAATCGTTCCGCGATCCCAGACCAGATTGAATTCCACATATCTCCCGCGTCGATAGAGCTGGAACTGACGCTCACGGTCTCCGTAAGCCAGCCCGTTGCGCTTGTCGACAACCGGTGTGTAGGCGGGGAGGAACGCCTTGCCGTTGGCCTGCGCCAGATCATGCAGCTGCTCCCAGGAAAGCTGCACTGAACCGATCTCAGCTGCTTTTCGAGCCGCAGGGCCTTCTGGATCCTGGCCGCGGTAAAGACGCCCGGATCCATCCTGATAGTCGTAAAAGATGCCGCCGATTCCGCGGGTTTCCTGGCGGTGCTTCAGAAAGAAGTATTCATCGCACCAGGGTTTGAACACCTGATAGAGACGCTCATCGACCGAATCGCACGCCTGTTTGTGAGTGCGATGGAAATGACGTGCATCCTCCAGGAAGGGATAGAAGGGCGTCAGATCGGCGCCTCCTCCGAACCACCAGACGGGCCCAGCCTCGAAGTAGCGATAGTTCAGATGCACCGTCGGAACGAATGGATTCCTGGGGTGGAGAACCATGGAGGTCCCGGTGGCAAACCAGGGATGCCCCTTGGCCTCCGGTCGTTGTTTGAGGATGGAGGGTGGCAGCTCCTGGCCATGCACCTCGGAGAAGTTCACGCCTCCCTGCTCAAAAATGCGACCCTCACGCATCACGCGGGAGCGACCGCCACCTCCTTCAGGCCGATCCCAGCTCTCCTCCTGAAATCGGCCCACACCATCGAGCTGCTCCAGACCGGAGCAGATTTCATCCTGGAGACCCATCACCAGAGCGCGGGCACGCTCACGAGACTCTGCGGGGGGACGCTCTCCGGAGACCGCCGCTGAAGGCGACGACGAGGGCACTGCCCCGATCATCCGGCCCTTCAGACGCTTAAGCAGGGATCGGACCATGGTCGACAGTGTTGTTGAACTCCCGACCATTTCAGCCCAGCGCCGTCTCCGACAAGTCCGTGTGAAGGTCTGTCATGGAAAGCGCCCCTAGGATCCAGCCAACGAATGGGACGCATGACCTCAGCGGAACAGGCCACTCAGGCGCTCAGCGACCTTCGCGATGCGGGCAGTGACCGTTCTCTGTTGGACCTGGGATGGCTTGACCAGGTGCGGGTGGCCCCTCCCCGGGCAGTGATCAGGCTGAACCTGCCGGGATTCGCCCAGAACCAGCGCGACCAGATCGTCAGCGGAGCGAGACAGCGACTGCTGCAACTGGAGGGCATCGATGATGTTCAGATCGAACTGGGGCAACCCCCTTCCCAGGGAGGGATCGGCCAGGCAGGTCACGGACAGGTGGCTGAACGTCAGTCGATTCCTGGGGTGCGCCATGTGATTGCCGTCAGCAGCGGCAAGGGCGGTGTCGGCAAGAGCACCGTGGCGGTGAATCTGGCCTGCTCTCTGGCGGTGCGCGGGCTGAAGGTTGGTCTTCTTGATGCAGATATCTATGGTCCAAATGCCCCGACCATGCTCGGCGTGGCTGACCGCACTCCCGAGGTGAGCGGCAGTGGCGACAACCAATGCATGCAGCCGATCGACACCTGCGGTGTTGCCATGGTGTCGATGGGTCTGCTGATTGAGGAGAACCAGCCCGTGATCTGGCGGGGACCCATGCTCAATGGAATTATTCGCCAGTTCCTGTACCAGGTGAACTGGGGTGAACGCGATGTGTTGGTGGTGGACCTGCCACCGGGCACCGGTGACGCGCAGCTGTCCTTGGCCCAGGCGGTCCCCATGGCGGGCGTGGTGATCGTGACCACCCCTCAGCAGGTCGCCCTTCAGGATGCGCGACGCGGCCTGGCGATGTTCCGCCAGATGAGCATTCCGGTGCTGGGCGTTGTCGAAAACATGAGCGCTTTCATTCCACCCGACCAACCCGACCGCAGATATGCCCTGTTCGGCACGGGCGGCGGCCAGACCCTCGCCGATGCCTTCGACGTACCCCTGCTGGCGCAAATCCCCATGGAGATGCCGGTCCAGGAAGGCGGAGATCAGGGCAAACCGATCACCCTGTCCCAGCCCGAATCGGTCAGCTCACAGACTTTCCTAGCCCTGGCAGAACGTCTCTCACCCATGGTGACCAGCGAAGCCTGATCATGGTGTCCGGAGTCGGCCTCAGCGGACAGTCCTTGGTCAGACGGCCAGGAAAACGACAGGGTCGGGAGCGCGACTGGATTCTCTGGGGTGTGCCACTGGCCATGGTGGCAATTTCCAGCTTTTTAATCCTCAGCATCGAGCGTCAGGAAGCGCTCAAAGGATTGTCTTCATTTTCCTTCAGCTTGCTGGGACTGCTTCAGTTCATCAATTCCCAGCTGTGGTTATCGCAGTTTGTGACAGCTCTTTTCGGAGTCGTTGTTGCACTTCTTTTGGCGAAATTAAGGCTCGAACGTTTAAAGCCCCTATTGCTTCCCATTTACATCGCCACAGTGATCAGCCTGATCGCTGTTCGAGTGATCGGGGTCACGGCGCTAGGAGCCCAGCGCTGGATCAGCATCGGGCCTTTCAATATTCAGCCTTCGGAATTTGCGAAGTTGTCGGCCATTCTTTTGCTGGCAGCAGTGCTGGATCGACATCCGGTCGAACGCCCAGTGGATCTGCTCAGGCCTCTCGGAGTGATTTCACTGCCTTGGTTACTGGTGTTCATCCAACCGGACCTGGGCACATCGCTTGTGTTCGGGGCACTGCTGTTAACGATGCTCTACTGGTCGGGAATGCCTTTCGAGTGGCTGGTTTTGCTGCTCTCCCCTCTGATCACAGCGTTACTCGCAGGCCTGTTCCCCTGGGGACTTGCTGCCTGGATTCCACTCACTCTGGGGATCGCCTACCGATCACTTCCCTGGAAAAAAGTGGCGCTGGCCCTGGTCCTGGCGGTGCAGACCGCAGCTGCACTGGTGACCCCCTGGCTCTGGGAAAACGGCCTGCAGGATTATCAGCGCGATCGACTCGTGTTGTTTCTCGACCCGACCAAGGACCCGCTGGGCGGTGGCTATCACCTCCTGCAAAGCACGGTGGGGATTGGTTCCGGAGGACTTTTCGGCACAGGCTTGCTGCAGGGACAACTCACCAAGCTGCGCTTTATTCCTGAACAACACACCGATTTCATCTTCAGCGCCCTCGGGGAGGAGATGGGATTCATGGGCACAATTCTGGTCGTGGTCGGCTTCGCGCTACTGATGGGGCGCCTGCTTCAGGTGGCGGGGAAAGCCCGCACCGACTTCGAATCACTCGTCGTGATCGGCGTGGCCACCATGTTGATGTTCCAGATCGTGGTGAACATCTTCATGACGATCGGCCTGGGCCCCGTGACCGGAATTCCCTTGCCTTTCATGAGCTATGGACGCAGCGCCATGGTGGTGAATTTCATCGCCCTTGGCCTCTGCCTCTCGGTGGCACGGCGATCCAGACGAGCCCTGATCCGGTGAAGGACTCCACACCGCTGCTGCAGTCAATCCAGGCCTGCATGGCGGCTGGAGTTCCCACAGGCAACGCCAGTGATGCCAATGCCAGAAGGCTGTGGTGGGGTGGCCTGGAAGTGCTTCAGGAGCTCCTGGAGATCCAGGACAACACCGCATCCGGGGTGTGGCTGGCGGCTCCCCTGCCGGCCTTGTACGCCCCGGATCTGCTCAAGCGCTTTCAGGGATGGGTCTGGGCACCGGAAGCCCTCGACATCCTGAGCGCCGCTGAACGATCAACGCTGCTGCCACCGGATGGTGTCAGCGGAAGGGAGACTCCCTTGTCATCGGCAACAGCCAGCGAGCACTTCCAGCGCCTGCCGCTGAGAGAGTCCGACAGCCACGATCCACTGCTGCTCGTGATCACCAGCCGCCTCCAGGTGGCTCTGGCCCTCCATGGCCAGGAAGGAGAACGACAGCTGCTCATGCGCAGCGAGCCCGACATTCTTGGGCAGGCTCTGACGCTGGTTGAACAGCGACTGCGCCTCGATGCGCCCGAGCAGGCCGACAGACTGCAGCAGGCGGTTCGGCAACTCGGGCCGTTGCAGAGCAGCAGCGATCTCGCCACGCGCTTCTGGCCCCGTCTGGCGGAACGACTGGCAGGGATGGCACCGACCGTCATGCTGCAGACGTCGCAAGCATCCAAATCCCCATCACCACCACCACAGTCGACGACTGATCAAGTGGACGAGGATGCTGAGCTGTCACTGCTGGAGGCCATCACGCATGAAGTGCGCACCCCCTTGGCCACCATCCGCACCTTGATCCGCTCTCTGCTGCGCCGAGGTGACCTGCCCCAGCAGGTGCTCGGTCGTCTGCATCAGATCGATACGGAATGCAGCGAGCAGATCGACCGTTTCGGGCTGATCTTTCAAGCCGCGGAACTGCAGCGTCAGCCTGACAGCTCCTCAGCTCTGGCTCGCACCGACCTTGGAGCGATGCTGACTCTTCTGGCGCCGGGCTGGGAACAGCAGCTTCAACGCCGTGGATTGCATCTTGAACTGAAACTGGAGAGCGATCTTCCTCCTGTGCTGAGCGATCCAGGTCGACTCGAACCCATGCTGGGAGGACTCATTGATCGCTGCAGCCGCAGCCTGCCGGCAGGAAGCAGCCTTGAGCTGACACTGCAACCTGCAGGAGCCCGCCTGAAGCTGCAGATCTTCACCAGAACCCCGGATCAGATCTCCACCGCCCTGGCCGAGCAGGATGAACTCTCCCAGGAAAACCTGGGGCCCGTACTCAGCTGGAACACCAGCACCGGCGGACTGCAGCTGAGCCAGACCGCAACCCGTCGCCTGCTGGAACGTCTTGGCGGACGACTCACCCAGCGCCGCGACCGCGGACTGACGGTGTTCTTCCCGATCGACGATCATTGTTGACGGGTGTGAAGGTCCTGATCAGATCACGGATTGGGAACCGAATCATTTGCTACCTTCCAGGCAGATCGGCATGCAGATTTCCTCAGGACAGCCATGACATCCACTCCCTTGAAAGGTCAGCTTCCCCAGTACATCGGGAGCACCGGTGGCCTGCTGAATTCCGCTGAAACCGAAGAAAAATACGCCATCACCTGGAGCAGCAAAACTGATCAGGTGTTCGAGCTTCCAACCGGTGGCGCGGCAATGATGAACAGCGGCGAAAACATCATGTATTTCGCTCGCAAGGAGCAGTGCCTGGCTCTCGGAACCCAGCTGCGCACCAAGTTCAAGCCACGCATCGAGGACTTCAAGATCTACCGGATCTTCCCAGGTGGAGACACCGAATTCCTGCATCCCAAGGATGGTGTGTTCCCCGAGAAAGTGAACGAGGGGCGCGCCATGGTGGGACACAACCCCCGTCGCATCGGCCAGAACACCAACCCTGCCAAGATCAAGTTCAGCGGCCGTAACACCTTCGACGCCTGATCACCGCAGTTCTCAAATCCATCCTGTCGTTCTGTGGAACGGCATGATGGGCGGCGGTCGGTTTCGACGACATCTTCATGCTCAGTCCCGACCGCAACGCTTTTTTGGAAGCCGCCGAATCGGGTTCCACACTGATCCCTGTGGCCTGCAGCTGGCCAGCGGATCTTGAGACACCGCTCACCACCTGGCTGAAGGTCGGTGATCAACGTCCCCCCGGGGTGCTGCTGGAGTCCGTTGAGGGAGGGGAAACACTTGGGCGCTGGAGCGTGGTGGCCTGCGACCCTCTCTGGACGCTGTCAGCCCGACGCGATGGGCTGGAGAGAACCTGGAGGGACAGCCATCGCGAGACGTTCAGCGGCAATCCCTTCGATTGCCTGAGAAGCTGCCTGGATCCCTACAAGCCAGCGACTCTGCCCGGATTACCTCCGCTGGGTCAGCTCTACGGGATGTGGGGTTATGAGCTGATCCGCTGGATCGAGCCCAGCGTTCCTGTGCATCCACCGAGCAGCGACGCCCCCCCCGATGGCCTGTGGATGCTGATGGACAGCATCTTGATCTTTGACCAGGTGAAACGCCTGATCACCGCAGTGGCATACGGAGATCTCAGCGGCCAGCGCAATGCAGCCAGCAGCCCAGAAGAAGCCTGGGAAGGAGCGATGGCGCGGATCAACAGCCTGCGTGAACGCATGGCCGAGCCTTTACCGCCCGTGCGTCCTTTGAACTGGAGGCCAGACCGGGGCGCGGCCCCAACCACCACGAGCAATCGCACCCGGGAGGACTTTCACCAGGCGGTTGATCAGGCACGTGACCACATCGCTGCTGGCGACGCCTTCCAGCTGGTGGTCAGTCAGCGACTCAGCGCTGATGTTGACCATCCACCGCTGGATCTGTATCGCAGCCTGCGGATGATCAATCCCTCGCCCTACATGGCGTTCTTCGACTTCGGTGATTGGCAGCTGATCGGCTCCAGCCCTGAGGTGATGGTGAAAGCGGAACCCGATCAAGGGGGGATCCGCACCGTGCTTCGGCCGATTGCCGGGACAAGACCTCGAGGTGGCAATGCCGTTGAAGACCGAAACTTCGAAGCCGACCTCCTGGCCGATCCCAAGGAACGCGCAGAACATGTGATGCTCGTTGATCTCGGTCGCAATGACCTCGGCAGGGTCTGCACTCCCGGTTCGGTTTCCGTGCGCGAACTGATGGTGATTGAGCGCTATTCCCACGTGATGCACATCGTGAGTGAAGTGGAGGGTCGTCTCGCCCCAGGCAAGGACATCTGGGATCTGTTGATGGCCTCCTTCCCGGCAGGGACGGTGAGTGGGGCTCCCAAGATCAGGGCGATGCAGCTCATTCACGACCTTGAACCAGACGCCCGAGGGCCCTATTCCGGGGTCTATGGCTCGGTGGACCTCGCCGGGGCTCTCAACACCGCCATCACCATCCGCACCATGGTGGTCAAGCCCAGGGCCGGCGGAGGATGGACCCTGCAAGTACAGGCCGGGGCAGGAATCGTGGCCGACTCTCAACCCGAATCGGAGTTTCAGGAAACCCTCAACAAGGCGCGTGGAATGCTCACAGCCCTGGCCTGTCTCGAGGACGTCGGTGCATGACCCGAAACAGGTTGCTGAAAGGCTTTGAAGTGGAGCTGTTCACCGGCCGAGCCGATGGCCGCAATGTGGGCATCGCAGCGCGTGCCAAGCAGGAACTGCAGGGCTTCGTCACGGAGCCGGATCATCGCAATCTCGAATATGTGACCGATCCACTGGCGGATTACGACGGGATTGCAGAGGCCTTGCTGGCGCCTCGCCGCACACTTCGTCGCTGGCTGATCGAGCAGGATCTCACCCTCTTGCCAGGCAGCACCCTCAGCCTCGGTGACACTGATCGTTTTGAGCGATCAGACCCCGACAACCCCTATCACTCCCTGATCGAAACCACCTACGGCACAGCCGTGGTGACAGCGAGCATCCATATCAATCTCGGGATTGACAATCCTGCAGATCTGTTCGCTGCACTGCGTCTTGTGCGCTGCGAAGCCGCTCTGTTGCTCTCCCTGAGTGCCAGCTCACCCTTCCTCAATGGCCAAGTCACCGGAGCGCATTCGCAGCGCTGGCTCCAGTTCCCGCTCACACCGTCCCGTGTTCCTCTGTTCGTTGATCACGAGCACTTCATCACCTGGACCAATCAGCAGATTCAGGCCGGGACCATGCACAACGTCAGACACCTGTGGACCTCTGTGCGACCGAACGGACCGGACCGTCCACACCAACTGAATCGCATCGAGCTGCGCATCTGCGATCTGATCACAGACCCCGATGTGCTGATTGCCGTAACAACCCTGCTGGAGCTGAGGGTGCAGCAGGTCCTGCGGGAACCGGAGCAGCATGACCCACTGCGCAGCAGTGCACTGAATCTGCAGCAGCTGGAAGAACTGAGCATGAGCAACGATCGCGCCGCGGCCCGCTCCAGCCTCGAGGCCACCTTGCACAACTGGCGAGACGGACGCGAACGCTCCTGCAGAGACTGGCTTGAGCACCTGATCGAGACCGTGACACCGCTTGCTCAGGAGCTGGGACTGCAGCAACAACTGGATCCCCTCTCAGCCGTGTTGAACGACGGCAATCAGGCCATGCGCTGGCTGCAGGGCATCCACGCCGGAGGAAGCATCGAATCGGTTCTGCGCAAAAGCATCACAGCCATGCGGGAGGAGGAGATGCGTGGTGTTTGCACCTCAGCCGAACGCACTTTGGGATGATCATGACGACTCCAGATCCCGATCCGCGCTCAATGTCCTCCTCCCCCGCAATGATTCCTGCGAGCGATCAGCCCAGGGCTGCGGTTCAGGAGACATCTGGCAACGGCCATCTGCTGCAGCAGCGCCTGGCTCTGGTGGAGGATCTCTGGCAGACCGTGCTGCGCAGCGAATGTCCCGCTGAACAGGCTGAGCGCCTGCTGCGCATGAAGCAGCTGAGTGATCCGGCCGTCCCCGAACCCAGTGCCGTCAGCTCGGATTCCGTGGTCTCCTTGATCCGGGACATGGACCTTTCGGAAGCAATCGCAGCCGCCAGAGCCTTCTCTCTGTATTTCCAGCTCGTGAACATCCTCGAGCAGCGCATCGAGGAGGACAGCTACCTCGAGAGCATCGTTCGCTCACAGGAGCTGGCCGAGCAGGTCGATCCCTTCGCACCGCCACTCGCGACCCAGACGGAACCCGCCACGTTCAGCGAACTGTTCGAGCGTCTCAGGCGGCTGAACGTGCCACCCGCTCAGCTGGAGACCCTCCTGCAGGAACTCGACATCCGACTCGTCTTCACGGCTCATCCCACCGAAATCGTCCGCCATACGGTGAGGCACAAGCAGCGAAGGGTCGCCAGTCTCCTGCAACAGCTTGAGGCGGCAGCCGAGACCAGTGCGCTAGAGGCCGCCGGCATCCGTCTGCAGCTTGAGGAGGAGATCCGTCTGTGGTGGCGCACCGATGAACTGCACCAGTTCAAGCCCTCGGTACTGGATGAGGTCGATTACGCCCTGCACTATTTCCAGCAGGTGCTGTTCGATGCGATGCCGCAGCTGCGTCGACGCCTCACCACAGCTCTTGCGGGCAGCTACCCCGATGTTCAGCTGCCCCCGTCATCGTTCTGCACTTTCGGCTCCTGGGTTGGGTCCGATCGCGACGGCAACCCCTCCGTCACCACCGACATCACCTGGCGGACAGCCTGCTATCAACGTCAGTTGATGCTGGACCGCTACATCAGTGCTGTCCAGAGCCTGCGCGACCAGCTCAGCATCTCCATGCAATGGAGTCAGGTCAGCGCACCACTGCTCGAATCGCTGGAGATGGATCGGTTTCGCTTCCCCGAGGTTTATGAGGAGCGAGCCACCCGCTACCGCCTCGAGCCCTACCGGCTGAAGATGAGCTTCATGCTCGAACGGCTGCGTCTGACGCAGCTGCGCAACGACCAGCTAGCGGATGCCGGATGGAGAGCTCCCGCGGAAAGCCTGCAACCCTGCGCTCCCGACAGTCAGCCGAGCGAAGCCCTTCACTACGGCTCGGTTGCCGAATTCCGCAGTGATCTTGAGCTGATCCGAACAAGCCTGGTGAGCACCGATCTCACCTGCGAGCCCCTCGACACCCTGCTGACGCAGGTTCACATCTACGGCTTCTCCCTTGCCGGTCTTGACATCCGCCAGGAGAGCACACGCCACAGTGATGCTCTCGATGAACTCAGCCGCTACCTGAATCCAGATCAGGCCTATGGAGACCTGAATGAGCAGGAGCGGGTGAACTGGTTGCTGCAGGAACTCCAGACGCGCCGACCGCTGATTCCTCCGGCAGTTGATTGGTCAGCCACCACAGCGGAAACCGTGGATGTGTTTCGGATGCTGCACCGTCTCCAGGACGAGTTCGGCAGCCGAATCTGTCGCACCTACGTGATCTCCATGAGTCACAGCGTCTCCGATTTGCTGGAGGTGCTGCTGCTGGCCAAGGAAGCGGGACTGGTGGATCCATCCGCCGGCCATGCAGATCTGCTGGTGGTGCCCCTGTTCGAAACGGTTGAGGACCTTCAGCGAGCACCTGAAGTGATGGAAGAGCTGTTCAAGACATCGCTCTACCGAAACCTGCTGCCCCGCGTGGGCAGCCAGGGGCTTCCGCTGCAGGAACTGATGCTCGGTTATTCCGACAGCAACAAGGATTCAGGCTTCCTGTCGAGCAACTGGGAGATTCACAAGGCTCAGATTGCTCTTCAGGATCTGGCTGCACGTCATGGCGTGGCGCTGCGTCTCTTCCACGGCCGCGGTGGTTCCGTGGGCAGGGGCGGTGGCCCGGCCTACCAGGCGATCCTGGCTCAGCCAAGCGGCACGCTTCAGGGAAGAATCAAGATCACCGAGCAGGGCGAGGTTCTGGCTTCCAAATACAGCCTGCCTGAGCTGGCCCTCTACAACCTTGAGACGGTCACCACAGCCGTGGTGCAGAACAGCCTGGTGACCAATCAGCTGGATGCCACGCCGAGCTGGAACGAGCTGATGGCCCGGCTGGCGAAATGCTCACGCCGCCATTACAGGGCCCTGGTGCATGACAATCCCGACCTGGTGGCCTTCTTCGAACAGGTGACTCCGATTGAGGAAATCAGCAAACTGCAGATCTCCAGTCGACCGGCACGGCGGAAATCGGGTGCCAGGGATCTGTCCAGCCTCCGTGCCATTCCCTGGGTGTTCGGCTGGACCCAGAGCCGGTTCCTGCTGCCCAGCTGGTTCGGCGTGGGAACAGCTCTCAGCGAGGAACTGCAAGCGGATCCAGAGCAGATGACCCTGCTGCGCACCCTTCACCAGAGATGGCCCTTCTTCCGGATGCTGATTTCCAAAGTGGAAATGACGCTCTCCAAGGTGGACCTCGATTTGGCCCGCCATTACGTCACCAGCCTTGGAAGCGCCAGCCATCGCGACGCCTTTGAGCGCATCTACACGACGATCGCTGATGAGTACACACTCACCCGCCGCCTGGTGCTGGAGATCACCAGACAGGACAGATTGCTGGATGCCGACCCCGCATTACAGCTGTCGGTGAACCTGCGCAATCGCACCATCGTCCCCCTGGGCTTCCTGCAGGTCGCCCTGCTCAAACGTCTGCGTGATCAGAACCGTCAGCCGCCCATGAGCGAATTTCCGAGCGACGGCGACGGGCGAACCTACAGCCGCAGCGAGCTGCTGC
>CEUK01046196.1_pt1 | contig 11667 bp, 7 predicted proteins | sample 356451 | NCBI WGS metagenome assembly CEUK01 (sample SAMEA2622843, study PRJEB7988) | marine metagenome | isolation source: saline water (ENVO:00002010), including
TGGTATGGTCTCACAACCTCAACCTGTTCTAATGGTTGAGGAAGCTGATTCCGCAAGTGGCGGTGCTCGACACTTGTACACGTTTGCCGACGGTTCATCTGAAGCCATTGCCATCTACCAATCCGGCACCCCCTCCAGAAATATCCAAGTCGCCATGCCAATCGGCGCTGAAGTCACTGGAGCTGAAGTCACCATTTCGGGTGCATCCGCGACAGGGTGGAGCAGTATTACGGACACTTCAAGAGCGGACTGGAGTGAAGGAGATGCAGATTATGTCGACACACAAGGGGACTCTGTAACGCTCTCCATGAAAGATAGCGAAAATTGGTTTGAATCCCACGATCTTGAGGCCTCTCCTTCGAGCACTACCGCTTGGTATGACAATGCATCTTTTGCCATACGTCAACCTCACACCACCAATGTCAGCGAAACTCGATTCAGTTCACAACGCTCTCTGGCTTCTGGGACTATGGCAACATACAATGGTGCAGCTTTCGTTTACAGAGACATGATTTTTGCATCAACCTGGGACTCCAATTCGGTAAAGAACAGTGTGAAGGTTCTGTTCCATAGCAATGGCAGTCAAATGACGACAGGTCCCAATAACCAACCTCTCAAGCCTGATCTAGATCTCGGAACCTGTACAGTTCCGAACCTGGCAAGTACTTGGCAAGCATATGGTTGGAGAGATTGGGCAGTCACTGACGATGAGCGTGTTTTCGGCATCATTTCTTCATACCGCGGCCAAAATGCCGTTCAGTATCATCGAATCGTTGAATGGGATATCAAACATCCTCTAGCTTGGAAATGCATTTCCTCATATGATGTCAGTAGCGGCGGTTATGGTGATTACACTGCAATATCCTACGATCGCACTCGGGATACCGTTTGGGTCAACCATGGTGTGCGAAAATCGGTCATTCAGTACGAGTTTGATGGTGCTGGAGGCTTTGAACGAAACAGCACGGATTACTACACCTACTTCATGTCCTCCGGACAAGTTCGGGGCATGTCTGTTCACGGTGATTTGTTTTGGTTCAGAACTTATCAGTCTTGGAGTTCTGACAACTTAGAGTGTTTTGCAATTACAGGTGACGCCGGCAGTGTACTCACTAAGCAAACTGGGAGCGTTACCATTTCTGCCAATGGTTACGGTATGGATTACGATGGACAGCGTCTGAACACTCTAGACCACTACTCGTGGACTCAGGGTCAACGTTACCGGGAATACGGTAGTGGAATCACTTACTTGATTACAGCTCAGCCAGGAACCTCCATCTGGGTCAGTGAAACGTTGGAGGTGGATGAGGAAATCGTCGCCGCAAACATGGAGGTTTCTTGGTCAACGAGTGCGGCAGGTGACCGCGTCGAATATTGGATCAGTGCCGACGGTGGGACTCATTGGGTCTCCGTGACCAACAACGAAACAGTACACTTTGATCATCCTGGGACTGAATTGAAGTGGAAGGTGCAATTGGTCGGTACGACTGCCGTTTCTTGGTGGGTTTCAATTAATCATGCCACTGAATACGATGGTGCTGGGGAATGGACGTCTCCAACACTTCAGACGGGTACTCAAGTGGGGAAAATGCGTGCAACTTGGACAGACGATACACCCACAAACACTGGAGTCTCCGTTCTGATTTCGAATGACAACGGACAGAATTGGGTACAGGCGCTGAACAATGTTGAAGTCGATTGGGGCACGAGTGTTGGCAATCAACTCATCTACAAAATCGCCCTGAATACGTCGGATTCCACCGTCTCTCCTGCACTGGATGAATTGACTTTGCACTTTGAGGAAGGTTACCCTAGTGCTGTTCGCATTGACATTGGAGACGATGGTCAAGATGAGTACATCGGTACGGGTGGTCTGCAAGATCCAATTATTGTCAGCGGACAAAGTTTGGTCGATGCTTTGAATGCTGAAATCCCTCAGAATGGTGAAGGGACTGTGAATATCACATTCACTATTCGGGCAGGCAGCCCGGGTCGAATCCGTCTCTCGGATTTGGATATCACCTATCGCTATCAGACCCGTGTCATCAGCGCATCACTGGACGGTGGCATGCTGGTACCAGATGGTGTCGATAGAATCTTGGTCACTCAATTGGCGATTGGTGATGATGCAAGCATGTTACAGCGCGTTGATGTCACACTCGGCTCATCCCATGGTGAAGATCCAGTTTTGCGATGGAATGCTGGAGATTCATGCTCCGAGTTATCTGATCCTGGAAATATTGTGCGTTTTGATTTTGGCAATTGTACTTCAGTGGCCAGTGCAGGTGATATCGTCAGTATCCGTATGCCGATTCAGTCTGAATGGGAGTGGGATGATGAAACCTCAACCGAAGCCAACATCAGTGTTGTCGACGATCTCGGATTGGCCGTCAATAGCTACGGAACTGAGAATTTAGGCTTGCGAATTGAAAATGATATCCAGTTATTGGACATGAAGGCGTTTGATGAGGCCGGTCGGGAACTGTTGCCCTATGATTGGATGCGAGGCGGTACCAATCTCACATTTACAGGGACAATCGCCTTTGAAGGTACGACCCTGTCTCCACAGGCAGGCCAATTCTATCTTGAACTCACAGGGGAAAACCTCACTCAGGATGGCCAGCCCATGGGTGATTCGCAATCCTTCATTTTCGAAGCCAATCCTGCATTTGGACAGTATTACATGACTCTATTGACACCTTTACAATCGAGTCAAGGTGGCATGTTGTTCCAAGTGTCGGCAACATCATTGCCAAATGGTTCAACATTCATCAATCCGAATTTTAACACGATGCGAATTGTGCTTGATGGCAACAGCCCACTCGTCATGGGTGCAACGCCTGAAGATGGTATCGAGGTCCATGCTGGTAGTCAACCCGTCAGTGTAGTCATTGAGGATTCAGTCGACCCTCCCGTCGAAATCACATTGCACTACTGGGTTGAATCACAAGACGATTTGAATTACAATCTCCTGCCCGATGCCAATGAGTATCGAACATCATTATTGCGTTCACCTGAGAATTTACCGGGTGGAATCAATATTTTCAATGGGATCATTGATGATAGTTCAAATGAGCACGGTGAGAAGGTCTCGTTCTATGTGAGTGGGACGGACCAACAAAACAACGTTCTCGCTCGAGGAGGCGGTCCTGTATGTCCCGACGTACCCACCCCCTGCGGGATTGGTTCGACCATCACTCCAAATTGGGATGCCGACTTGGTCACATATTGGATACGAGAAGAATTCTCTCCAGTGATTGAATCTGACAACTCCACGATTCTAGGACACGATGACAAGTCTCCATTGCATCCGGGGACTGAGTACATCGCACGTTTGCTCATCGGTGATGGGAATGGTTGGCAAGACATCCAGTCTGTACACCTCTCCTTGGTCGAGAATTTTGATGATGAAAGGGCCTCGATTTGGGCCAACTTTACACCCACCGAATCCGGACATGAGATGCATCTTGAATCCGGTAGTACGGCAGTTGCTGTGTCAAATCTCTACAGTTCATATTCAACAGAACCGACCAATAGCAGCATCCTGTATCTCGACATTCGATTCCAGCTCACTTGGTGGTTCCCCGAGGAATTTGACACCAATGGAGACGTTTTGTTTGTCCCGATTGTCAAAGTAATCGATTGGCCTTGTGATTTGAATACTGACGTTCCTTGTTTTGAGGACACTGGTGGAATGGCTTACGATGAATGGAGTCTGGACAATGATTTACGATTCGACATGGTCCCCGGTCACTTCACGGCTACGGACTTGGCTACGGGCCGTAATTTGTACCGACCCGGCGAAGACCCTGAGTTGATCGCGGCCGGACAAGTGGTTCGAATTGGCGGTCGAATCTTGTTTAGCGAAGATTCTACACCCGCACCTGAAGGTGCTTTCGACATTGTTGTCGGTGACTTGGAGCGTACGTGGTCAGCGGTTCCCAGAGAAGGAGGCGACTTTACACTCGATATTTTGGTCCCCAATGTCCGAAGTGGTGGCCTTGATATGTACGCCAGTTTGCAGAATCTACCGGGTTTGGCTGATGATACCACCAGTCAACAACCTCGCATACAGTTGGTCGTTGACGGAACGCCTCCTGAAATCCGCTCTATTGGACCTTCGGGAGATGTTCGACTTAGCGATACGTCCCAGCTGCCTGTAAGTCTCCATGTTTCTGATGAGCACGGATTTGATACAGATCGGCCCGCCGAAATCCACTGGCGAATCCGAGCCGGGACCAGCGAAATCTCAAGAGGCAACCAGCCGTTCCAACAAGGTACTCCGATTGGGGCAGATTGGAGTTGGGAGGGCCTCATGGATCTGACTGATTCAGGTTCGATTGAGTTGTTGCCTGGATACATCGTCGATGTTTGGATTACAGGTTCAGATGAAGCGGGCAACCCCTACCTGGCAGAGAACAATACCGAACATACGCCGTTAACACAATGGCGTTTAATCCGCGTTGGTCCAGACATCAACCTACGTGATGAACCCACCTCGATTTATTGGGAAAACCCTTCTCCAGTTGGTGGACAAACTGCGAAACTGTTGATTCAAGGTGTCAATGAAAATGATCAATCAGGTGAAATCACATTTGTTCTGCTTGAAGAAGTTGAGACAGGTCGTTGGATTGAAGTGACCGGTATCGAAACTTCGGTCCAACTTGAGCCAATGGCCAACTGGTCTGTGGTGTTGGATTTGCCAACCGAGCCGGTGGAAGAAAGCGAGATTCATCGCTACCAATTGATTGCAAGGGATCGTCATATTGACATTGATTGGGTCACAATTGAGCCGATTGAAGTCAAGCCTTACACCGCCCGAGATGGCGAGGCTCTTTCTCAACAAATCGACGAATCCAGTGGGTTGTTTGTATTGTACATCATCGCCGTTGCATCATTGTGTTTCGGAGTATCCATGCTGGTCCTGTATCGGCGTGAAAAACAAGCAGTCGTTGATGAGCAAATTGAGTCCATGGATCAGTCCGAACAAGCAGATCAGTCATTGGCTACGATTCCACCACCCGCAGGGTTTGAGGACATGCCACCACCAAATCCACTTCCGCCGCCTGGTTTCGAAAGTGCGCCATCCCCAGTTACTCCGATGCCACCACCGGGTTTCGAAAGTACGCCACCTCCTGCAACTGAAGTCAGCGTTCCATTGGATTTCAACGACAGTGTGTTCTCTCATATTGTATCAACCAACGGTATCCATGATGGGGCCTCTTTCCTTTCATTCGCTAGGCATTTCGATGCAGATGGAAACGGCTACCTTCGTCAGAGTGAGTTGAATCGTGCGGCCTCGGAATATATTGCCGCAGGTCACAATCAACCGGCCTCCAACAGCGCATTTTCTGATGAGCAGTTATTGTCAGCAGGCTGGACTCAAGAACAAATTGACGTCGCTCGCTCATCTGGACAGATTTAGTGGGTGGCATCCATGTCAGAGGATTTGCCACGAATTCCAATCCCGGGCCCGGAGGCGGAAACCACAGAAAAGATGGTATTCCTTCAGGAACAAATCGTCAATTTTCTTCGTCAGTACTCTATGCCTTTGCTTGAGGTATCATTGGTTTTCTCAAAATATACTCGACAGTTGACAGATGCATTGGAAGTTCAGGCCAGAAATCAAGGAGAATCCTTGCCCGCCATACTCTCTGAGCCTTGGCCAATCCTTGGTGAACAAGATGGGGAATTCACTCAAGGTCCACCCTTGGAGACCCTACTGGGAAACCTGGACGATGACCGGATGGATATCCTTGATACGATTCTTCGATCCGCGATGAATGCAACTGAGATACCATTGGTAGACGCATTGATGCAGTTGCGACAATGGGAGCATTTGGCGCGCAACCAACTTGCAAGTGCCAAAGGTGCAGGCCAATTGTTCTCCCCAATGGAAATCCCTGATGACTGGTAATCAATTGACCAATTCGAGGGCTCGACGGCGATTCTCTGCATCAGAGACCGCAACCATTGCAACTCGATATGCGTCAATGATTGACCATGCCCAAAGTACCGGCCAAAGAATGATTGTTAGACCAAGCGGTAGTTGAAGCAACATCCAATCAAAGCCTTTCTGATGCTGTCGATTAAAATGCTGACCTAGGAAAACGAACGGGACTGCTGCGAGTACTCCTGCGACCAGTGGTTTGAGTGAGCCCCATGCCCCAACACCTGCGGTTAATTCGGTCCAGATAAGCCGTACGACTCCGAGGATATTTCGAAGCCTCCCACTGGAGGACTCATCCGTAGACAAGGTGACGACCAAGTCCTCTTCTTCAGTCCCCATGTTCTCCCTCATCCTCTCCTAGCGGTTCACCCTGTTCAATCCTATCCCTACTTGTTATGACCATCCACCGGGTCTGTCGACAATACGGTTTGCATTTCCAATGACCCGCGACCATTGGATTGCAACTAGGATATCTAAGGCCACGATGACCCACAATACGTAGTGGAATGGGATGCCTGAACGCGTCGCGATACTCGTATCATCAAGAGTGAATTGTATTGCGATGACGGCTGTCAGGCCGGCGGCCACAACGATGGTCCACATCCTCCTTTTCCTAGAAAATACACTTTGTTCCTCAAAAGTCTCTGGCAAGATTCGCATGCCCAACACAACGCGTAGCCATACCGGCAATAAGCGTCGGAAATTGTTGAGGGATTGTGAACACAGCCACAGGCCGAATCCCGCTCCTAGCAAAATACCGATTCGACGATCAAAGCCACCGTTTTCGATTGCATCGATGGCGGCAGTGATGAACGCGCTAGCGCCGGCAGCATAAGTGAGTGCATCTGCAAGAATGAGACTTGCATCGGCTCCATCTCGACCCGATTGGTCCTCGAAACGCGCCATACTATCTTGGCGAGCCTTGAGTTCCAATTCCATCTCGTCCATGAACCGTTGGCTGATTCCACATCCATAATTGCTATGTCCGTCAAGCCATCGTTTCAATGCAATGAAGACCCGAATTTGGCTCACCGGGTTCGAACCGTTTGGTTCGCATGCGGAGAATCCTTCTCAAGCATTGGTCGAGCATTTACTTGAAACACAACATGTTCAACAGCTTGTTTCAACACCTCCTTACGGTCTGGAATCTGAGCAGGTTGAAGTCCAGTTCAATGGTCGAATTTTGAGTGTCGATGAAGAGGGGAGTCGTCGCAGCCTTGAGCAGTTTGGAGATTTCGATGCGATCATTCACGTAGGGTTGAACGAAAATGCTGAGAAGATCCGTTTGGAGATGTGTGCAATCAATGAGTGTGATTTCAGAATCCCTGACAATCAGGGGAGAATGATACAGCAATCCTTCGTTGAGGATTCTGGACTGCCATTGCTTCACACTACCATTCACCGTCCTTCAATTGAGGCAGCGTTCAAAGACAATGATTTGGTCGAAATCAGTGAGGACTGTGGACGATTTGTTTGCAACGAAACTTACTACCGAACTCTGAACCATATTCAATCCAATGACTTGCAAAGGCGTGGTCGTCCAATTCCCGCAGTTTTTGTTCACATTCCTGCATTCGATTTTGTCCCATTAAGCAGACAATTGGAGGTCTTGCTGGAACTGTCTGCACGTATTTCACAAAAGCCTGTGGTACAAGTTGTTGGAGGCGTTTTGGTCAACGATCAAGGTGAAATTTTGGCCTGCAAACGTTCTGTAAATCAGGTAATGGGTGGACATTGGGAGTTTCCTGGTGGTAAGGTCGAAGCTGGAGAAACCACAAGCATGGCACTGGAGAGAGAATTGTTTGAGGAACTGGGTATTCAGGCCCAAGTGGGCCGATTTATCGACAAGATTGTGCACGATTATCCTTCGATGATTGTCAGTATCGATTTTTTCCAGTGCAGTTCAGATGCCAAAGTGTATTCCCAGAATGCACACGATGATTTCCAGTGGGTTGATGAGGAATCAGCCGCTAATCTGAATTGGCTTCCAGCCGATGTTGACTTTGTTCAAGGATTGATTGATCGCGGCTTTTCTTCAATTTAGTCATCAGGATGGATGGTTGCTCGCCCTTTCTTGTCAAACCACTCTGTGACTGTACCATCTGCGCGCATACTCAAATCATCACCAACCGACCTTGGGATCTCTCTGCGACCCGGATGCCAAGTGGCTTCTTGCAACCACAATGGCAAGTCTGGACTTTCCATTGACACTTTGATTACTCCCCCGACGCTTCGTTCAGACTCCAAGACGAATGCAACTTTCGCCATCAGGGCAGCCTGCCTAGAAATCAGGAATGACGTTGTGCATTGAGTACCATTGGCCGTTGGCATGGTACCCAAATTGATTGACATCGCATCCAGTGCAGTGTCGAGAATGCGTTGCTCACCTAGCAATTCAAGAAACAGGTCGGTTGCCAATCCTTCCTGAGATATTTCAATTGCTTCACGATCATTGGGAAATTCCTCGGAACCGGGTTCTATTTCAGGCTGAAAATCAGGAAATATTCGCTGGACAGCTTCGATACACTTGCTGCCAATTTCGTGTGCAGAAAGGATCGTGGAAACCGTCACCATTGGTGTAGAGGTCATGGCGAACAAAGACTGTTGGCAAAAGGCACTTTTTTTCGCTTTCGGGCACGGAACCTTGACACACGCCGAATGTTGCCGACAATCATGGAGTCCGCCCCAGGGGTTACCACCATCATCCCAACCTGGCAAGAGGTGGAACACATTGAGAGGTGCCTGCGTAGTTTCATGTCACAAACTTATCCGGTATCTTCGCATCAAATATTGGTCATTGATGGTGGCTCTACGGACGGTACGGTTGAGATTGTCAATCGCCTTGCCAAAGAGAGTTTTGAGACCGGCGGACCGGTGATTACCTTGATTGATAATCCTGATCGTTTCGTCCCTCATGCACGAAACTTAGCCCTCGAATATCTCAATCAAGATACTCAGTTCATTCTTGAGATGATTGGCCATGCATGGGTCACAGAGGATCACATTGAGGTCCGCGTTCAACGTATGCTCGCCATCGAGTCAGAAATTGGTTGCAAGTTGGGAGGGTTGGGCTCGATTGTCATTGAATCTGATTTGCCACTTCAAAGAGTTGGGAAATGGGTTGAGGCGGCATTGTCATGTCCACTTGGTGGTTCTGGCCAATTTGCCCGTTTCAAGATTGAAGGACCAACGAAGATTCCGCCATTCACTTTGTATCGTCGAGAAGCGATTGAATCCGTCGGTGGATGGAATGAGGGTTACCTCACGACTCAGGATAGCGAGATTAACATGCGCCTCATTGAGGGTGGTTGGCCTCTTTGGCGCACTCCGCATACTTCTGTTCGAATGGCCAAGCGTACAACGGTTGCCAAGTGGTGGAAAATGGGTCATCGTTATGGGTTTTGGCGGATGAAACATTTGCTCGATGCCAAATCCAGAATTCGCATCGGTGAATTCCTGCCGTGGATTGGCCTGGCACTCGTGTTCGGATTGGCCCTTGATGGACAATCGACACTAAACCTTCCCAACTATTTGTGGCCCATTTTTGCGTACACGCTGACACTGATTGTTGTAGGTGCATCAGAGGCCAAGCGGGCGAACACCTTCTCGATGCTGTATGGGGTACCCTTTTTGCTAATCTTACTGCATATTTCCTTCAGTATTGGTTTACTCACAGGCCTGTTCCGCTCTGGAAAGGCAGCAAATGATCGGGTGTAATCGGGGACTTCAGATAGATTGCTTGAAATCCTTGTTTAACATGGTCAAGTCATGGCGAACGAAAAGAACCCATTCAATGCATGGTTCTTTTTCGTGATGCCGATTTTCATTTTCATCGCAATTTACCAACTCATTCCTGCGATTTCAGCGCGCTTAATTCCAGATCTCTTGGGCAAAGTAATCTACTTTGGAGTGGCATTCATCATCGGTGTTTTCCTCTTTCGCAACGCGCGAACTGTCCGGGACCATGAGTGGCACCGTCAGCGTCAGATTAAGCGTCTGCAGAAAGATTACGCTGCTGAAGATCGCGGAGTTTGGTCTAAGGCTGATTTGGCGATGTCAGAATTGGAAGCAGATGCACGCGGGATTGAATCAGGCCAGATGTCAAGAAAAGCATTGCAGCGATTGGATGGGTCGATTGCCGAGTTGACCAGTGAACGCCTCACATCTGAAATCGAGCGTGCTGAAGAAGATCAAGACAAAGTCGCATTGTTCTCAGAGTCTGAACATGTGCGCCGTTCAACCTCTCGAGTAACGGGTGAGAGTGGTCCTGTTGATTCCGTTACAGGCGTGACTCATCCCCAACCTGCGCCCGAGAAAACGCTGATTGGTGGGGTGTTGGATAAACTCAAGGAAACCAGTACCGTTACTCCGACAGTGGCCGAATCTCCTGTCGCTCAAGTTTTGTCAAGTGAGTCCGATGATTGGTACGCTAAAGAGATGCGAGGAGTGTCTACAGCGGCGACCGTCGAATCTGTGGACATATCATCTGGAAATATTTGCAAAAGCTGTGGCTGGAATAATTCCGATGCTGCATCTTATTGCGAGAATTGCGGTGACAAGCTTTGATTTCGAATCGTCGGGTTGAATAACAGGGGCTAGAACGCGGATACAACGGGGGCATTCGATGTCAGAGAAACGCGATTACTACGAAGTACTCGGAGTTTCAAAAGAGGCATCTGAATCCGATTTGAAGAAGGCTTTCCGTAGCCTTGCTCGAAAGCACCATCCCGACAAAAATCCAGACGATCCTGACGCCGAGCGCTTGTTCAAGGAAGTACAGGAAGCCTACGCTGTCCTCTCTAATCCTGAGCAAAGAAGGCAATACGATATGTTCGGTCATGATTCTCCTGGAGGTTCACCTTTCGGACCCGGAGGGTTCCAAGGTGTCAATATCAATCTTGATGATTTGTTTAGTGGAGGTTTTGAATCCATTTTCTCCGGAATGTTTGGCGGAGGCCATTCGTCGCGTTCCCGTCGAGGAAATGACATCTTACTCAGGCATGAAGTTACGTTGGAGCAAATTTTCAATGAAAATGAAATCGAAATCTCTGCGATGTTGTCGGCTCCCTGCGAATCTTGCAATGGTTCTGGTGCCAAATCACCTAACGATGTGCAAACTTGCTCAACATGTAATGGACAAGGTCGCATCATGCAGCAAGCCCGAGTCGGACCTTTTGTTCAACAAATGGTTTCAGATTGCCCTGATTGTGGTGGGCAGGGGAAAATCATTCGAGAGCCCTGTACAGAATGCCGAGGAATCGGTTCCGTGAAAAAAATGCAGACGTTGCGAATACAAATTCCGCGTGGTACTGAAGATGGCCTTCGCCTTCGACAACGAGGTAAGGGTGAGCCTCTACAAAATGGCCAGTCGGGTGATTTGTACATCCAATTAGAAGTCGATTCTCACGCTTGGTTTGAGCGGGATGGCCCTGATTTGATTATGGCATTGCCCTTGGGTTTCCCCGAAATGATACTTGGGACCAAAGTCGAATTGCCTCATATTGATGGCAAACCATTGGTCATTGACATTCCGGCCGGTTCCAAGCCCAGTGAAACCGTGATTGTTAGAGGCAGGGGTATGCCGTATCGACGAGGCCGTGGCCGAGGGGACGTAACAGTCCTGTTGAAGTTGTATGCGCCTGAAAAAATCAGCAAATCAATGCGATCTACACTGGAGGAATTGCGCACAGATTTTGGTTTGCCCATGGAAGATATTG
>CEUK01070099.1_pt1 | contig 11652 bp, 10 predicted proteins | sample 356451 | NCBI WGS metagenome assembly CEUK01 (sample SAMEA2622843, study PRJEB7988) | marine metagenome | isolation source: saline water (ENVO:00002010), including
CGAGACGACACCGATCAACGAACTGCTGGGGATCCTGCTGGATCCGAGCAGCGAGGAGGTGATCGCCGAACTCGCCCTGGCCTGGGCCGACCGCCAGATGCCCGTGGTGGCCTGGATCGAACAGGCCTACGGATCGGAGATCGTCCTCGCCATCGGCAATCCCTACCCCACGCGGGAACTGGCCCAGGTGCTCTGGCGCAACCGGGGCACCGTTCCCATCGGCGCCGCCCTCGAGCCGGGAGTGGTGACCCGACTCTCCCTGCCCCGGCCCCCCGAGGATCTCATCAAGACCTTCTATCCGGAACTCGACGCCGGGGATCTGCTTCATCTGAATCTGGTGATCCGCGAGCACGTCATGACCCTGGCCTTCGGCCCGGAATCGATCATGGCCGAACCTCCGGGGCCCCTGCTGGGCCCGCTGCAACCGCCGATGACCATGTCCGCCGCCCGCACGCAGAATGCGCCGCTGGAGGATGCGGAACGCACCACCTGGTGTCAGCTGCGACGGATGGGTGGCCGGTGGGAACTCTTCATCGAATGCCAGCGGACCGGTTCCAGCCGGGGACGGAGACTGTCATCCTTCATGCGGTCGCTCGATCAGCTGCGCGGCATCGAGGCCGTCACCGTCCTGGTCGGACCGCCGCGGAACGAACGGGCCCCCGCCCGGTACGGCATCTGCATTCCGGAACACGGGGACGCCCGGATCTTCCTCGGTCCGTCGGACGATCGGCCGGAGATCCATCTCCGATCGTACGAGGACCGGTGGCTGGCCCGGTTCGTGCTGCCCCGCCACTGGATCCCGACGGGCGAAGAACCGCTGCTGCTGTCGTTGATCCGCACTCACGAGGACAACCTCGACTTCGAGACCGCGCCCAACGTGAGCGTCCCGTGGTCGATGCGCATCGATCCGGTCCATCTGGACATCTCGGCCTGGAACGACGAGGACTTCCAGCTGCCGACCCGCCGTCGCTGATCAGAACGAGATCGTGGCCTGGCCGCCGAGCAGGAAGCCGGTTCCGTAGTCGGAGCTGGCCACGACGTCGCCGTTGCGATCGACCGCCTCGAGCTCGCCGTAGGTGTTGACGCCCACGTAGAGCGAGACGTTGAACGACGGCATCGGCTTCCAGTTGACGAAGCCGTAGAACGGCAGCGCCGTGAACTCGCCGACGCCTTCGGCGACCGGTCCTTCGTCGTTCAGACGAAACCGCTGGTAGTCGTAGGCGGCGCCGATGCCGACATCCCAGCTGTCGGTCCAGCGGTAGACCAGCTGCACGCCGGACTCGTTGGCCCAGCCCGTCGAGACCCGGGTGGTCAGGACCAGCCGGTCGATGATCTCCCAGTCCGCGATGACGATCGGGTAGTAGAGCAGGTCGTCCTCGAGTCGCGTGACGATGCCCAGGCCGCCGCCGAGGGTGAGGCGATCGCTGAAGGTGTAGCTGACCGCGGCGGCCCCGCCTCCTTCGAAGGAATCACCCCAGTCCGCACTGGTCTCCCGGGCGAACCGGAAGACGCCGCCGGCGAAGAACTGCCAGTTGCTGTCGAGCTTCCAGAAGCCGCCGACGCTGAACTGCATGGTGTGGATGTCGGACCAGGGATCGTTCAGTCCGAAGAAGCCCTGCTCTCCGAAGTTGAAGCCGTCGAACTCGTAGCGGAACCCGTAGCTGAGATCGAAGGAATCGGTGATCGCGGTGCGGCCCTTGAGACGCAGACGGAGCTGGTCCATGTCGAACTCGCCCTGATCGTCGTCGATCTCCGTGTTGAAGAGATGCGAGTAGTGCAGGGTCAGCGACAGCCGCGTGCCGGACGTCCAGTCCAGGTCCTGCGCGAACTCCGGGACATCCTCCTCCGCGACGGCACGGACGGAATCGTCGTCCTGGAAGGCGGCGAGGGCCGGACGCTGCAGGCCCGCCAGCAGCGAGTCGTCGATCGGCTGGGAAGGCAGGACGAACGGAGACGAAGCGAGGGTGACGGCAAGCAGTTGCAGCATGGTGGATGCTTTCGATTCAGGAGTTGAGCACGCCGATGTCGGCGGGCAGGGTGTCGATGAGATTCCGGAGGACGTCGTCGGTGGTCAGTCCTTCCGCCTCTCCTTCGAAGTTCAGCAGGCAGCGGTGCCGCATCGCGGGCAGCACGGATTCACGCACGTCCTCGGCGACGACGGACTCGCGCCCCGCCAACAGCGCCCTGACCTTGGCGGCCAGCACGAGGGTCTGGGCGGCCCGGGGCGACGCACCGAACCGAAGGTAGGAGTTCACCTGCGGGGTCGCCAGTTCACCACCGGGATGGGTGGCCATGACGATGCGGACCGCGTAGTCCTGGACGGCGGCAGGGATGTCCACCTCGCGCACGAGCGACTGGTGCTCGAGGATCGCGGCGGCGTCGAGGACGGGCTCCAGTTCGACCGAAGCACCGGCGGTGGTCCGGTTGAGAATCTCCGCCAGCTCCTCGCGGGTGGAGTAGCCGACCTGGAGCTTGAAGAAGAAGCGGTCCAGCTGGGCTTCCGGAAGCGGGTACGTCCCCTCCTGCTCGATCGGGTTCTGCGTGGCCATCACGAAGAACGGGCGGTCCAGGCGGTAGGTCTCTCCGCCCACGGTGACCGAACGCTCCTGCATGGCCTCGAGCAGCGAGGACTGCGTCTTGGGGGTCGCACGGTTGATCTCGTCGGCCAGCACGATCTGGGCGAAGATCGGCCCCTTGCGGAAACTGAATTCACGGCCGTCCTCGTTCTCCACCACGATTGTGGTTCCCGTCACGTCGGCGGGCATCAGATCGGGGGTGAACTGGATGCGTGAGAAGTCCAGACGGAGCGCCTCCGAGAGGGACCGGATGAGCAGGGTCTTGCCGAGTCCGGGCACCCCCTCCAGCAGCGCATGGCCGCCGGCGAAGAGGCAGGTCAGCACGCCGTCGATGATGGCGTCGTGACCGACGATGGCACGCTGGATCTGCTCCCGCGTGCGCCGGTAGTCCTCGTGAAATCGTTGGATGCGGGCCTGATCGATGGGCATGAACCCATGGTAGCGACCCTCGGCAGCGAAGGGCTACTCGTCGGCCTTGGCGATCTGCCAGTACTCGAGTTCCACCGGAGCCTGCCGTCCGAAGATGGTGACCAGCACCCGGACCAGTCCCTTCTCGGGCATGACGTCGTCGACGGTGCCGTCGTAGTTCTCGAACGGCCCCTCCTTGATGGTGACGTTGTCGCCCTTGGCGAATTCGAGCTTGACCGTCGGATCCTCCTCAGGCATCCGCGAGTCGAAGAGCATCTTCTCGACCTCGTCCGGAGACAGCGGCGTGGGCCGCCCGGGGCTGCCGACGAAGTCGCCGACTCCGGTGGTCTCCTTGATCAGGAAGAACACGTCCTGGGGGATGCGGTTGTCCTTCTCGAGCGTCATCTCGACGAAGATGTAGCCGGGGTAGAGCATGACCTCGGTGATGCGGGTCTTGCCGCCCTTGAGGGTGCGGGTCTTCTCGGTCGGCACCATGATCCGGCCGACGGACTGGTCGAGGCCCTCGATCTGGACCTTCTTCTGGAGCGTGTCCTTGACGGACTTCTCCTTGTTGGAGGCGACGCGAAGCACGCACCAGTGCATGCCGGAACGGAACATCGGCATGTCGACGGCGGGGTCGAAGGCCTTCTCGTCCTCATCGCCGGCGGCTGCGGCCGCGTCCTCGGGAGCCTCCGTCGCCGTGGCCTCCGCGGCCTCTGCGGCAGGGGTGCCGGACTCGGAGGCGACCTCGCTGGTCGCGTCGAGTTCAGGCTGGGACGACTCCATGGATTGATCGTCGATCATCGTGTCCGGCTCCGGTTCAGCTGGATGCGTCAAGCACGCCAGCGGAGAAGAAGATGTAGTAGAAGACCTGGTCGAAGACGAAGCAGAAGAATGCCAGGGCGAAGGTCAGGAAGATCACGGCTCCGGTCGAACGCTGCAGTTCGCGCTTGGAGGACCAGTTGACCTTCTTCATCTCGCCTTCGGTCGCGATCATGAACTCGACCGTCCGCTTCTTCGCGCCGATGATCCAGAACCCGATGGCTCCGAAGATGAAGGCGCAGGGAAGCATCACCGCCACCTGGACGTACGTGGTCTCCACGTCGCCGAAGGACATCGTGTTGAGCCAGTCCCAGAGCCACTTGAGGCCGAGTGCGACCACCACGCCGTAGGCGATGGCGGACATCAACCTGACCCAGTAGCCCTGACCGCTCTTGTAGATACCGCTTGCCACGATGCTGCTTCCTTTCCTCGCGCTCCCCTCCACAGGGGGCGGCTCGAAACACGCCGGGAGTGACTCGAACACTCAACCTGCGGATTTGGAATCCGCTGCTCTGCCAATTGAGCTACCGGCGTCCTGTGCGGGAAGCCGGACTTCCCGCCCGTGCTGAACTCACTTCCGCTTGATCTTGTGCAGGGTGTGCTTGCGGAGACGGGGGCAGAACTTCTTGAAGCCCTCCTTCACCTTCTCAGCGATGCCACCCTTCACGCGGATGCTCGTCCTGTAGTTCAGGTCGCCGCTTTCCGTGCACTGCAGCCATACGTATTCGCGGTCTGTCGACTTCTTGGCCATCTCGATGCTCCAAGGGTCCTACCCGAAGAAGACTTGGCCCTGGAGTGCCTCACCCGTCTGCACGGGCGAGGCACTCCGGACCAGTTGAAGACACGTCAGCAGGTCACTCGATGACCTTGGTGACGACGCCGGAACCGACCGTGCGTCCACCTTCGCGGACTGCGAAGCGGAGGCCTTCCTCCATCGCGATCGGCTTGTCGCCGAGGTCGATGTTCATCTGGACGTTGTCGCCAGGCATGCACATCTCGGCTCCGACGAGCTCGAGCGATCCGGTGACGTCGGTCGTCCGGAAGTAGAACTGAGGCTTGTACCCGCTGAAGAACGGAGTGTGGCGGCCACCCTCCTCCTTCGTGAGGACGTAGACCTCGGATTCGAACTTCGTGTGGGGCGTGATGGTGCCGGGCTTGGCGAGCACCTGTCCACGCTCGACGTCGTCCTTCTCGACGCCACGCAGCAGGCAGCCGACGTTGTCGCCGGCCTGGGCGTCCTCGAGAATCTTGTTGAACATCTCGACGCCGGTGACGGTGGTCTTGCTCGTGTCGCCGAGACCGACGATCTCGACCTCGTTGCCGACCTCGACCAGTCCGCGCTCGATACGACCGGTCACGACGGTGCCGCGGCCCTTGATCGAGAACACGTCCTCGATGGACATCAGGAAGTCCTTGTCCACCGCACGCTCGGGCGTGGGAATGTAGCTGTCGAGTGCGTCCATGAGCTCGTCGATCGGCGCACCGGCGGAATCGTCGGCACCCTCGGACTCCATCGCCTTGAGGGCGGAGCCGCGGATGACCGGGATGTCGTCGCCGGGGAAGTCGTACTTGCTCAGGAGTTCACGAATCTCCATCTCGACGAGCTCCAGGAGCTCCTCGTCGTCGACCATGTCGCACTTGTTCATGAAGACCACGATCTTGGGCACGCCGACCTGGCGGGCGAGCAGGATGTGCTCACGCGTCTGGGGCATGGGACCGTCGGTCGCTGCGACCACCAGGATGGCGCCGTCCATCTGGGCGGCACCGGTGATCATGTTCTTGACGTAGTCGGCGTGGCCGGGGCAGTCGACGTGTGCGTAGTGACGCGCTTCCGACTCGTACTCCTGGTGGCTGGTGGCGATGGTGATGCCACGAGCCTTCTCCTCGGGAGCGTTGTCGATCTGGTCGAACGCACGCATTTCGCCCAGGTTCTTGTGTGCCTGGCGCATGGTGATCGCCGCCGTCAGAGTCGTCTTTCCGTGGTCGATGTGACCGATGGTGCCGACGTTGACGTGGGGCTTGTTGCGGACAAAGGTATCCTTGGCCATTTCAGTCAGTCTCCGAAATCCGTTTCCCGCCCTGCATGCGTCCGGCGCACCGGTACGGGAGTGTCTTCAACATGTCCGGGTCTCATGACCCTTGATCACGTGTCCTCGCGACAGCGTGACCCGTCTCTTTCGACCCGCCGCAGAACGACCGCGACGGGTATTTGGAAGCCACCGACGGGACTTGAACCCGTGACCTCACCCTTACCAAGGGTGTGCTCTACCACTGAGCTACGGTGGCGGGGTAACCATCCGTGACCCACCTGGTACGTCCGGGGACGCACCCGACCTCACCAGGTGAGGCCCGGAAATCCGGCGAATCATGCAGCCGGGTTCCCGAATAAAAACCGCCCCGGATGCGGGACGGAAGACGGATCAGTGTAGTCAATTTCGGGCTTGGATCAAGGCCCCGCGGTGCCCGAAGGCCTGCAGGGGCCCTGAATGCCCCTGGGGGGGGCTTTCGGTCATTGCGGGCGGGCCTGACGCTTGTCGAGGTCAAGAATTCGGATGCCCCGTCCGATCGAGCCCTCGCGACCCTCCAGATCCCAGATCTGGGACCAGCGTTCCTGCTGCTCGACGTGCCCGTCGAGAAAGAGCATCAGGCACTGGTTGCCGTACCGGAAGTCCACCTCCTGGTTGCACCGGCCCTCGCCGATCTCCGTGGAACTGCCGTCGAGGCCGACATCGAGTTCGGCCGCGACCTCGAAGGAGCGACTCGTGTCCTCGTAGTACTGCACCTGCTGGTCGGCGTAGTCGCTGGTCCCGAGGAAGCCGGGCGTGCCGCCGATGGTCTCACCCGCGAACGAATCCACGAGGTAGAGCGAACGGTTGGGGGACTTGATCTGCCCCTCGGCCCAGGAACGGTCGCGGGCCGAATCCCCCGCGTCGCCGCTGATGTCGCGGGCGCTGCGGGAGTCGAAGAAGTTGTTGGCCGCGAAGAAGCCCGCGAAGTCCTTCTCCCAGGCTCCGGAACCCCGCGGCGTGGGAAGACCGCGTAGTCCGTCGGCCGATGTCGTCCCCGCCTCGGAGCGGTTGAAGTCGGTCTGGTCGCCGTTGTTGTCCCACCGAGGCCAGTTCCAGGTGTTCACGACCGCGCTGCGGAGCGGGTTCCTGTCCCACCGGGGATTGTCCTCGTAGAAGGTGCGGTCCGGGACCGAGTACTTGTAGGAACGGTAGAGATCGGAACCGCCGTCCCCGCCCCACTCGTCGATGGACATGTCGGCGACCGCCAGCGTGTCGCCCAGGTTCCCCTCCACCCAGATTAGATCCGCCCAGGTGCCCCGATGGACCAGATCGAGGTCCGGAGCGCCCTGGCTCCGGTAGGGGTTGTTGTTCTCGATCCACTCCGCCCCCTGTTCGGTCAGCGTGTACGACATCCGGGAGGCAGGCCCTCCGATGGAAGGAGCGTCGGCCTCGCCCGCCTCGTCGTAGCGATCGAACTGGCTGGGCAGGATCCGGGCGTCATTGGAGTTGGTGTACTGCTGCATGAAGGTGTTGATGTCACGCAGGTTGTTCTGGGAACGCATGAGTGCGTCCGACTGGGTGACTCCACTGGTTGCGTAGAGCACCAGCGACACGAGGATGGCCATCATCATCATCACGACGAGGACTTCGGTCAGCGTGAAGGCGTTTCGGGAGGTGGCGTGCTGCATGCGGTACGGCTCCGGACGGGAGGTTCATTCCCTCCCTGAAGCATATCCCCAATCGCGCCGACGACCAGAACCAGTCGCGGAATGGCCGAGATCACGGCGTCACAGGGGTGATTCGGGGCCTCAACTGAGGTTCATGGTCATGAGGAATTCGGCGTTGGACTTCGTCTTGCCCATTCGGCCCCGCAGGAGTTCCATGGCCTCGACCACGCTCATGTCCGAGACGACCTTGCGCAGGCGCACGACGAGTTCCATCTCCTTGGGATCCAGCAGCAGTTCCTCGCGGCGGGTGCCGGACGCGGCGATGTCGATGGCGGGCCAGATCCGCTTCTCGACGAGCTTGCGCGTCAGGTGCAGTTCCGAGTTGCCCGTTCCCTTGAACTCCTCGAAGATCACCTCGTCGGCCTTGGAGCCGGTGTCGACCAGCGCGGTGGCGATGATGGTCAGCGAGCCGCCGTCCTCGATGTTCCGGGCCGAACCGAAGAACTTCTTGGGCTTGATGAGGGCCGTGCTGTCGACACCACCGGTGCCGATCTTGCCGCTGTTGGGCGTGGCGTTGTTGTAGCCGCGGGCCAGTCGGGTGATGGAGTCCAGCAGGACGACCACATTCTCGCCGAACTCGACCAGACGGCGGGCCTTCTCCATCACCATCTCGGCGACCTGGATGTGCCGGGCGGCGTGTTCGTCGAAGGTGCTCGCCACGACCTCGACCCGGTCCGGCGTGTTCCGGCGGAAGTCGGTGACCTCCTCGGGACGTTCGTCGATGAGCAGGACGATCACGTGCACGTCATCGTGGTTCTGCGCGATCGCGGACGTGATCTTCTGCAGCAGGACCGTCTTGCCCGTCCGGGGCGGAGCCACGATGAGGGCCCGCTGGCCGAAGCCCAGCGGGGCCACGAGATCGATCACCCGCGTCTCCAGCGGCTCCGAACCGGTCTCGAGCATCACGCGGTCCTCGGGGTGCAGCGGCGTCAGGTTCTCGAACGTGGGCTGGGTGCCCAGTTCCTTGGGATCACGTCCGTTGACGGCCTCCACCCGCAGCAGTGCGAAGTAGATCTCCGACTCCTTGGGGGGGCGGATGATGCCGCGGACGACCTGGCCGCGTCGCAGACCGAACCGACGGATCTGGGACGGACTGACGTAGACGTCGTCGGGCGACGGCTGGTACGAGTATTCGGGACTCCGCAGGAATCCGTAGCCGTCGGGCAGGATCTCGAGGGTCCCCTCTCCGATCAGCAGCTTGTGCTTGGCCGCCCGCGCCTTGAGGATCTCGAACACCAGCTTCTGCTTGGGCAGCGTCGAAGCGTCCTCGATCTTCTCCTTGACCGCGAGCTTCACCAGCTCACTGCCCTTCATGTGCTGGAGCGATGCGAGATCGAGTCCCTTCTTCTTGGCATCGTCGTAGCGCTTCTGGGTCTTGGAATCGAGTTCCTTCTCCAGTTCGGCGGCCTCCTGCTCGAGCTGCTCATCGGACGGCACCTCGCCGGGGTTCAGGGTCATCAGGGCGATGGCTGCCCCGCCGGAGGAACTCTTCTTGCGACGACGTCGTTTCTTCGCCATTGGTCTTGCTCGCGTTGTACTCATGAATCAGGAAGGATCGTTCACGGAGGACGGTTTGGTTGGGATGGGTGGGAAACAACGGGGAACCGTTGCTGGTGGATGGGAATCCGCCTTGATCCGGCGCCGCGTGGCGTGTCGCTCGAGTTCGGGCCGCGGCCCGCGTTCGAATGGGATCAGGAAGGGATGTCCGTCATCGTCCGAGCGTGGCCAGGAAGGCCTCGACCTGCTCACGCAGCTCCTCGACTCGACCGTGATTGACGAGCACATGATGGGCCCTCGAACGCTTCTCGTCAAGGGACAGTTGGCGGCCTTCCCGGCGATCGAGTTCCGCCTCGTCCCATCCCCGGCTCGACGCCACGCGTTCCAGACGCAGCGCCCGGGGGGTGTCGACGAAGAGGACCACGTCGCATGCACGGTCCAGACCCACTTCCAGCAGCAGCGGCGCGTCGATCACCAGGGCCGTGGTGTCCTCGGTGGCGGCATCGAACTCGGCCCGTCGCCCGGATTCGACCAGGGGATGGAGCAGTGCTTCGAGCCGTTCCAGTTCCGCCGCGTCGGCGAACACCCGATCCGCGACGCGGGACCGGGAGACGGATCCGTCGTCGTCGAGCATCTCCTCGCCCCACCAAGAGACGATGGTGTCGCGGACCGATTCGTCACGGAGCGCAGCGCGGGCCAGCGCGTCGGCGTCCGACACGATGCAACCGGACTCCTCGAGCAGCGAGGCCACCCGGCTCTTGCCCGAACCGATGCCGCCCACGATGCCGATCACCGGTATCGATGCGTTGCTCACTGGATCACCTTCGACCACGTCGTCCCCTCGGGGCCGTCCTTGATCGCGATGCCCGCCTCGAGCAGTTCGTCGCGGATCCGATCGGCCTCGGCCCAGTCCTTCTCGTCCCGGGCGCGGTTGCGGGCCTCGATGCGTTCCGCGACGGCCGTCTCGTCGACGTCGTCGGCGTCGGCGGCGACCGTCCGTTCCAGATCGAGCACGCCCAGCACGCTGTCCATGCGGCGCAGCGCCTCGAGCTCGCCGGCCGCGTCGCAGTCGGGCCCGGCCCCGTCGCCGACGGAAAGCGCCCCCAGCGCGGTGTTGAGGATTCCGATCGCCCCCGCGACGTTGAGATCGGCGCTGAGCGCCTCCACGAAGGCGGGCATGCATTCGGCCAGCGGTCCGGGGGCACCAGTCCGCTCCGCATGAGCGGCCAGCCAGTCGTGCGCCGTCGTCCAGCGGTCGACCTGGCGCTGGGCGTCGCGGAGCCCCTGCAGCGTGAAGTTCGAGTTGACCCGGTAGTGCGTCTTGATCAGCTCAAGCCGGATCGCGGCCGGCGATGCGCCGCGTTCAATGAGGTCGCGGATCGTGAAGAAGGTGCCGGAGCTCTTGCTCATCTTGGCGCCGTCGACCATCAGGTGGCGGGTATGGAACCAGTAGCGTGCGAAGGACGACGACCCGGAGGCGCAGCGTGACTGGGCGATCTCGCATTCGTGGTGCGGGAAGATGTTGTCCTCCCCACCGGAGTGGAGATCGATCATGCCGTCGGGTCCGTCACCCAGCAGTTCGGACGCCATGACCGAGCACTCGAGGTGCCATCCCGGGTAGCCCTCACCCCAGGGACTGTCCCACTTCATGACGTGGTTCGCATCGGGCTTCCACAGCATGAAGTCGGACGGATGCCGCTTCACCGCCTGGGTGGCCATGTCGACCCGTCCGCCCTCCCCGCTCCGCAGGGCCTCGAGGGTGTTGCCCGAGAGTTCCCCGTACTCGGGGAAGGACTGCACGTCGAAGTACACGGCACCGTCCTCGGCGACGTACGCGTTGCCGGAATCGATGAGCCGCTGCACCATGGCGATCATGCCCTCGATGTACTGCGTCGGTCGGGGCAGCAGTTCGGGCGATTCCTCGGCCTCGAAGGCGACCCGCATGCCGAGGCGGCGTGCGTCGTCCAGGAAGGCGTCGGTGTAGAACTCGGCCACGGCGAGCGGGTCGTCGGGGTCGACGTCCGTCCCTTCTGGCAGCGAACCGGCCTTCTTGGCCTCCAGCAGCCGCTTCGATGCCACCTCCATCTTGTCCTCGCCGCCCCCGTCGGGATTCGCATCGTCGGTCATGTGGCCGACGTCCGTGATGTTCATCACGTGACGAACCTCGTAGCCCAGCAGTTCCAGGGTCCGTCGCAGCACGTCCGCATTGAGGAACGCCCGGAAGTTGCCGACATGCGCAAAATCGTAGACGGTGGGGCCGCAGGTGTAGAACCGCACCAGCCGCCCCTGGGGATCGAGCGGTGTAAACTCGTCCTGTTCGCGCGTCAGCGTGTTGTACAGTCGAAGTGGCATGGAGCGTGGCCGTCGTGGACACCGGACATACTACGAGTTTCCTACCGGATGCGTTCCGGGACACTTCCGTCCTCGTCACCGGGGGCGCCGGCTTCATCGGATCCCATCTGGTCCACCGGCTGGTCGGACTGGGCGCCCGGGTCCGGGTCCTCGACGACCTGAGCACCGGTCGGGCGAAGAACCTCGCCGGACTCGATGTCGAACTGATCGAGGGCTCGGTGCTCGATCCCGATCCGCTGCAGCGGGCCGTCGCCGGCTGCC
>CEUK01061274.1_pt1 | contig 11642 bp, 10 predicted proteins | sample 356451 | NCBI WGS metagenome assembly CEUK01 (sample SAMEA2622843, study PRJEB7988) | marine metagenome | isolation source: saline water (ENVO:00002010), including
GGTTCAAAGTTACTTAGTTACTTCTAAATACGATACCGTTGCATTCGGACAATGAATTTTAAAGCTGAAATTGATTTATGGTGAACCCAAAACCTCTGATAGGTATTACTGGACGTCGACGTACTGGAGATAAATTGCGTGGCAGTCTTGAGGTCATGAATCACCTTTCCTTTGAGGTGTATTGGGTTGACTATGCCCAAGGCATTATCGCAGCAGGTGGGATTCCTGTTTTCCTTCCTCTTAGCCTTGACCCATCAGAAATCATTCCTCGACTGGATGGCATACTCATGAGTGGCGGGGCTGACATAGATCCCGAAAGGTACGGTGCAGACCCTGAGCCTGAACTGCAGTCAATTGAGCCGGTGCGTGATGATTTTGAATTGAAAGTACTTGAGAAGGTGTATGAGAATGAATTGCCTGTTGCTGGGATTTGCCGAGGCCTACAAATTCTTAATGTTTACGCTGGAGGAACGCTATTTCAAGACGTTCCTCCACACGCTGCTCGAAAGGAACCCCCCTCAAGTCGGGTGCATGAAGTTACTTTTGATGATGGGTCTTTATTTTCAGGTCTCTACGGGTCATCAATAGAAGTAAACTCTTTACATCATCAAAGCATCGACATGCTGGGTGAGGGATTTTTGGCTACTGGGGTCTCAAATGATCAAGGAGTTGAGGCGATTGAGCATGTTGAACGACCTATTATCGCTGTTCAGTGGCATCCGGAAATGTTAGACACGCGAGATAGCGATCCACTTTTTCAGTGGCTAGTCCAGCGCTCTTCGGAGCGACTTTAGGTGTTCTGGGGAAAACCTAAGTCAACTTGACTGCTTGTTGGGTCAGGCCAACGACTTGTGATAACTTTTTGCTTCGTATAGAAACGCATTCCTTCTGGGCCATACATTGCTGTATCTCCAAATAAAGAATCATCCCAGCCGCCAAATGAGTGGTACCCCACTGGAACAGGTATTGGAACATTAATTCCTACCATTCCGGCCTGCACATTTTTTTGAAATTGTCTGGCTGTGCCTCCATCTCGAGTGAAGACTGCTACTCCGTTGCCATATTGATTCTCGGCTATGACATCCAATGCGTCATCAAAGGATTGAACTCTTACAACCGAGAGGACTGGGCCAAAGATTTCGTCTCGGTACACCTCCATATCTGTTGTCACGTTATCCAAAAGAGTCGCTCCGACGTAGAATCCCTTTTGCTCAGGCGAGTGCATCCGACCATCACAAACAACGGTTGCGCCTTCTGCTTCCCCTGAGTTGATATAGTCAACAACTCGGCTGCGATGCTCTTCGCTTATGAGTGGACCCATCTCTGAATCAGGTTGCATTCCTGGCCCGATCTTTAGATTATCAATTCGATCAGAGATTGCTTTTACTAATGGTTCTGCTACTTCTCCGACCGCTACAACAACTGAAATTGCCATGCAACGCTCACCAGCTGATCCATAAGCGGCGGAAACTGCGGAATCTGCTGCAAGATCAATATCGGCATCTGGAAGCACAACCATATGGTTCTTGGCGCCCCCTAAAGCCTGAACCCGTTTACCTCCTGCGGTTCCGGACTCGTAAATGTGTTTCGCTACAGGCGTGGACCCAACGAAACTCACAGCGTCAACATCATCATGGGATAGAAGTTGGTTAACTGTTTCTGCTCCTCCATTGATTAGATTAACTACACCTTTTGGAAATCCAGCCTCATTCATTAACTTGATTATGAACTCCGGCGCTGACGGGTTTCGGTCTGAGGGTTTAAGAATAAAAGTATTTCCACAAGCTATGGCGTTAGGGAACATCCATAAAGGAACCATGACTGGAAAGTTAAAGGGCGTTATCCCTACGCATACACCGACTGGTTGACGAATTGTATAGACGTCGACGCCGGTTGATGCTTGTTCGCTGTATGAACCTTTGAGAGTTTCAGCAAACCCGCATGCGTATTCAATATTTTCTATTCCTCTTGCTACTTCTCCCTTTGCGTCGCTATGGACTTTTCCATGTTCTTCAGTTATCAATTCAGCGATGTAATGTTCATTTTCAAGTACAAGGTTACGAAACTTGTATAGGAGTTTCGTTCGGCGAGCGATAGATGCTTCGCTCCAATCACTGAGTGCAGCCTTAGCAGCTGCCACAACCTGATTAACTTCTTCTGATGTCGCATGCTGTATTTCTGCTACTTGCTCTTCTGTAGCTGGGTTTAGAACTCCATGAGTCTTTTGAGTTGCTATACCAACGCTTTGACCATTGATGTAGTGCTGAATTGAACGCATGGAATCCTCTCGTGTTTGCAATCCTAAGCATACATACTTTTATCGCTGGGAATTCATTGGGGATACTCGCAAGCTTTGTTGCTTGAGGTAATCATTTAAATTTTTCTGGGGGCAAGGTTACCCCTTGCCCCCAGTGAAAGTATTTAGCCTTTCGCGTTCACGAATGCATCGGAGTAATTCGTTTCAAAATCTCCGGTGTCCTCAATTGATTCTAGAGAATCAACGCCACCAGCAAAGAGCTCTGGGTTTCGTATGAAGTCGAGTAGATCATCGTAATATCCATCGGGATCTTCGCCCATAAGGTCTAGAGCCGCCTGGTTAGGCGTGTCGTAGTAGTTCCAGTCAGTCAGTGCAGCACCTTGCTCAGCGGTGAGCATCCAGTTAATGAAAGTATGTGCTGTGCATGGGCTTGGTGCGTCGAATGGGATCGCCATGTTGTCAATCCATTTCGTTCCGCCCTCTTCAGGAACAAAGTAGACATAGTCTTCATAATTGTCTTGATCCAAGAACTGCACGAACATGTCACCGGAATAACCGTGCCCTATTACAGTTTCACCACTTGTTAGGAACTCGTCAGCAGAGTCGGTATTGAATGCTGCGAGCCTGCTTGATGTAGCTGCTAACAAGTCTTTAGCTTCGTTCAATTCGGATTCGCTTGTTGTGTTTAATGAGTAGCCAAGATACTTAAGTGCTGCCCCGAGTGTCTCTCTTGGGTCATTCAGTAACTGAATTTGGCCATCAAATGCACCGGAGATTGCAGGATCAAAAATTAGCCCCCATGAACGTGGGAAGTCATCACCAACAACGGCTGTGTTGACACCGATACCAGTGGTTCCCCATTGGTAGGGGACTGAATATTCAGCTTTCGGATCATAGTAAAGCCCACTGAAATCGTCTGAGATATTTGAACTGTTGGGTATTGCATCCAAATTTAGCTTCATAATATGGCCTGCTTCTATGAGAATTGAAACCATGTAGTCAGAAGGTACGATGACATCGTAACCAGAATTTCCGGCTGAAATTATAGGTTGCATGGCCTCGTTACTTTCGTACGTATCCAAAGTGAAACTAATGCCGTATTCTTCCGCAAAGGCTGCTAGTTGCTCTTCGTCTATGTACTCTGCCCAGTTGTACATTGCAAGATCGCCATCAATTTGGCCTACCTCACATGCTGATCCTGCACTGTCGTCATCATCGCTTCCGCAAGCTGTAACTGCTAGCAGCGATATAGCGAAGATAGCGCCGAGTACCTGTAGCTTTCGTGCTTTTCTCATTTCTTCCCTCCTGGCCATATGCCATTGGTTTAATCTAACCACCGCGTCTCGTGCGTTCTGCCAATAGCGATAGCCCCACTAATAACATAGACGAGACTAGCATAATCACAGAAATTGAGTTGATAAGTGGTGTCACGCCTTTACGGATAAGCCCAAAAACGTATACGGGTAGAGTCGTCCAACCGGGACCTGCTACGAATTGAGTGATAACAACATCATCTAACGAAAGAGTCATCGCTAATAAAGCTCCTCCTGCTATGCCGGGGAGTATTTGCGGGAAGGTGACGTGCCTAAATGCTTTCCATCTGGATGCATACAGGTCTACTGCTGCTTCTTCTAGGTCTGTACTCATCCCAGCTAGTCTGGCTCGGACTACAACTGAGACGAAACTGATGTTGAAGGCGATGTGGCTTATTGATATTGACCAAAATCCCTTTCGTAATTGTAGACCGAAAAGGTTGTCTAGGATTTCAAAGAACTCTCCAAAGAACAACAGGAGCATTACCGCCATTGTTACATCAGGAATAATGATAGGTAGATAAAGCAAAGCGTCAAAAACTCTTTTACCTTTGAAAGTAAAGCGCTCCAATGCAAGAGCTGACATTGTGCCGAGAATTACAGAAATTATTGTTACGACAATCGCGATTTTTATGGAGTTCTCGAGAGCATTTCGCGCATTTGAACTATCAATGAATTGCTCGTACCAGCTAAGAGTGAATCCGCCCCATTTTCCGACGTTACGACTTTCGCTAAAGGAAAAGATTACGAGAAGAACTATGGGGGCGTAGAAGAAAAGATATACAAGCCAACCGTTTATTTGAAGGCCAATTTTTGACAAGCCTCTTGGCTCAACTGCGTTACTCATAATGTCCTTCCGCCTTTACGGAAATAAATGATGGTCATGAGTAGCATTACAGCCATCAGGACAAAGCTCAATGCAGCCCCGAACGGCCAGTTTCGAGCAGTTAAGAATTGTGTGACGATGTAGCTTCCAAGAAGTGTTGTCTTCGCTCCACCAAGTATCTCTGGGGTTACATATGCACCCAAGGAAGGAACAAAAACTAATATAGAGCCAGCGATCACGCCTGGCATAGACAGTGGCAGCAGGACATTTTTAAATGATTGCCACCCGTTCCCATAAAGATCTCTGCTTGCTTCTAGAAGTTGACCATCTATTCTCTCAATCGCTGCGTATAGAGGAAGGATCATAAATGGGAGGTATCCGTAGACAAGACCTAGCACAACGGCTTTTTGTGAGAAGAGAAGCTCGTGTGTTCCCAATCCGAAGAATTCGGTGACTTTAGTAAAAGGTCCATCATTTCCGAGGATTACGCGCCACGCGTAGTTGCGCACCAAAAAATTAGTCCAAAACGGAATCATTACGAATACGAGCATTACGTTTCGGATAGCAGGTTTTCGTGTAGAGAGATAATATGCAAATGGATATGCAATGACTAGGCAGATAACTGTTGTAAGAATAGCCAGCCAGAGGGAGCGGAATAGTATTGTCCTAACGATTGGTTCAGCGATTCTCTCGTAACTTTCTACATTCCAACCCGATAGATCTGTTCCGCCAAATCGATTTCTTGTGGCAAAGCTGTATATGAGGACTATTCCTAACGGAATAACAAAGAACAAGATCAAGTAAAGATAGGACGGCAGTGCCATAAGAAGCCCCCTTCGAGCTTCTTTCTTTTGTGCCGTTTTTTCGAATTCTGGTGTTGCCACCTCGACGACATGCTCCGTCGATTCTCTTTTACGCATTAGTCTTCAACTACTGAAATAGCGTCATGTTCCCAGTGAACAGTCACATCGTCTCCAACATTGAAAACTTCCAAACCTGGCCTGTTTTCTTCTCGTACTTCAATTGATAACCATGTGAACTTCACCCCGTATACTCGCGCATTTCCAAGATATGTGATGGTCTCAACTGTTCCTTGAATACTGGATAAGGGGTCGGATGACTCTGAACGTTGCGTGATCTTCGTCCTTTCCGGCCTAATACTGATTGATACTTTGGTTCCTTGAGGAAAAGTATTCTGAGCCCTAATTGAAGTCCCGTTGCTAAGCACGACAGTTTCATTATCTGAGGTTGTTCCATCTAGAAGGTTTGTCCTACCAATGAAGTCGGCAACAAACCTATTTGCTGGACTTTCATAAATTTCTTCGGGACTTGCGACTTGCAAAAGTTTCCCTTCATGCATGACCGCTATCCGGTCGGACATTGTTAAAGCTTCTTCTTGATCGTGTGTAACGAATACAAAGCTGATTCCCACGTCGCGCTGGAGTTTCTTAAGCTCTAATTGCATTTCTTGCCTGAGTTTTAGGTCTAATGCACCTAAAGGCTCATCTAGAAGCAAAACCTTTGGTTGGTTCACCAATGCTCTGGCTAGAGCTACTCGTTGCTGTTGCCCACCAGACATTTGCGATGGTTTGCGAGTCTCAAGTCCTGCCAACTGCACAAGTTCAATCATTTCCATCGCGCGTTCTTTTGTTTCTTTCTTTGCGACTCCTTGCATTTTGAGTCCGAACCCTACATTGTCAAGTACTGTGAGATGGGGGAAGAGGGCGTAATTTTGGAAGACTGTATTTACGGATCGTTTATTAGGAGCAAGGGTACCTACTTCTTCACCAAAGATTGAAAGGCTTCCCTCTGTTGGGAATTCTAAACCTGCGATCATTCTTAGTGTTGTGGTTTTGCCACACCCGCTCGGGCCAAGTAGGGAGAAAAATTCACCGTCTTCAATGGTTAAATCTACATTGTCAACAGCGATGACGTCACCGAACTTTTTAGTGATTCCTTTTAATTCAACTGCAGCAGTCATTTTCCCCCTTACGTAATCGTACCTTTCTCTAGATATATCCAAACGGTTGACGTGTAGCCCCTTTTTTCTCAGCTTGAAGACAAATAAAGTCATGCAAAAGGGTCGCAGCAGCAATCGCCGTGATCTCACTGATATCGTATGACGGTGCTACTTCGACAACATCCATGCCGATAATGTTGAAATCTCCCAGAGAGCGAATTGCATCTAAAGCCTGCGCTGTACTCAGACCACCTGCAACCGGGGTCCCAGTTCCCGGAGCGAAAGCAGGGTCTAAGCAATCAATATCAAACGTCAAATACGCTTTGTGTGTGCCTACGACCTCTCGAATGACATCTATAACTGCTGGGATCCCTTCTCTATGCACCCAGGGAGCTCCAAGGATAGTGAAATCATATGTTTCTGCATTATGTGTTCGAATCCCTACTTGGACAGACGTCTCGGGATTTATGATCCCTTCACGAAGCGCCCGAAGGAACATTGACCCATGATCTAATCTTTGCCCATCATCTTCCCAAGTATCACAGTGCGCATCAAAGTGGATTAGGGATAATGGTCCGTGTTTTTCTGCATGCGCTTTTAGCAACGGGTACGTTACGAAATGGTCACCTCCCATGCTCAACATCATTGTTCCGGCTTCAATAATTTCTAGAGCATGCTTTTCAATCAGGTCAGACGCTTGGTTTGGATAGCCATAATCAATAAAGCAATCCCCGTAATCAATGACTTTCAAATATTGAAAAGGGTCGAAACCAAAAGGGTAGGCTTCTAATTCTGCTAAACCAACTGAGGCAGAACGTATTGCCCTAGGGCCAAGGCGTGTTCCTGGCCGGTTGGAGGTTGCCATATCGAATGGAATACCTGTTACTGCGATATCAACATCAGTAAGGTCACGTGAGTAATTCCTTCTCAAAAAAGAAAGAGCACCTCCAAATGTCATTTCAGGATTTCTCCCAAGCAGGTCCTCGCGACGAAAAGCCTGGTCACCTTCAATTTTTTCCCCCATATTTAGCTCTCCTTGTATTCCAAATTTCTCCAGATAATTAAGGCTGCATAATTATCAATTTCTGGGTTCGCTATGTAGTCCGGCAAAGCGCACACCAATTCAAAACCATTATTAGCTTGAAATGACAGTGTTGAGTCATAAATAATCTTCTGCCTTACAGCAGTTATGTACTCATCAGCAGTCATTTCTGCTTTATATTTTGCAAAGCCAGGCATAACACCTCCAGCGATAATCCCCTTGAGATTGCGACTAATACAAACCTGTTTACGCAGAAGATACAGCTCCCCACCTATTCCTTTTCGTCTATACATCGGATTAACCGCTATCGAGGTACCGTAGTACCAGTCCCCACTAGGTATGTGACCCGAACTTCCATTCCCCGGCATGATGTCGTGGACTGTGTGGACCGGATTATCCTCATCAAAGTGAACTTGCACACCTAAACCCATCGCAACAGCTAAGTCCCCATCAAATCCAACAAAGCCACCTTGAGGGAAGTCGCGAGATAACACCTCCAGCTCTTCTTTGTTATAGAGATCTGCTGGATCAGAAGTTGGGAAAGACGAAAGTTCAATATGCTCCATTTCCGTTGACCACTCCGGTCTGGGGTGCCTGTAATGCAATCCTGACTTTTCTCCGATATGCACAACAGTTCCCTCAACCATCCTGCCACCTAATCAATTCATAATCGTTATGAGATGGCTGACCCCAACATGCCCAGAATTCACCAGTCGCTGGTCGCATAATGGCGGCACCACTTGATTCTATTCTGTGGGGCGGTTCAGGCACTCTACAAATTGCCTCATGGTCCTGAGTCAACTCGATTAAGCGTTCCAATCCTATTTCACCATCCGTTAGAAGTTCATTTCCTCTTGAAAGCCTCAGGGTTGAGTTGGCTAATAGATCCGCTGGCCGCTCAGCTTCTTCTGCTTGAGCTTCCGGCGATACAGCATGATTAGTATGTACTATTGGCGCGGACTCCAATCGTGTAACTGTCTGCGCATCGGGCATGGCCTCTATGTTGAAACCATCTCCCTGCTTATCCATTATGAGGTAGTTGTGCGCTCCGGCGAGATTAGCGTTACTTAGAACACTTAACGCATCATTTGATGATTCCTGCCGCAGCATCGACCGAACAACCGATGGCCACACCACTCCAACTTTTCCCGTGCTGCTTGTGAGGTTATTAATTCCTACTGCTACGCCTTGGCTATTCATTCCTATCTGCCCCAGACAGCCCGTTGTGGTGAAAATAAGTGCAGATGGGCATTCGTCGGGTTTGATTCGTAGCAAAAGCACATGATCAGTTGCGGTATCGTGCATATCCCAGGTTTGGGCTAGAAAGCCTTCGCCATTAGCCCGTGAATCGGGAACTAGGACTGCTGTACAGTCATCTTCGTGTAGCTCGGGTGGGGTCACCCCACCTGTTGCTGACCTGACCGTGTCCACGAAGTCAGTAAAGCCTCCAACAATGATCGCTTCAGCTATAGAAATATTTGCTCCCTCTGCAAGGGCGCTCATTTCAGTAAATAGTTGGGGATCAAAATGTTGGTGCTCGGGAATCATTGACTCGGCGAGATCAATAATGTCGGACTCGCTCATCTGCTTACCAGACCAAGATCCTGATGCAACAAGTTTGACTCTTTCATCAACATAATGTTGGATCTCATCTGCAAACTGCTTCCCATGCAGGAATCCTATTGATTCGAAAGAACCCTGAGCATCCAGAATTCGTAGCTTAGGTCGTTTCATGAGTTCATGATTTCGTTAATTGCTTGTTCTGCTATATCAATCATGTGATCAATGTCTTGATCCTCGATGATTAGTGGAGGACAAAATGCTAGTGCGCCATTTATTGCCCTGCAGATCACTCCCTTTTCTGTCATTTTGTCCCTAACTGCCAATCCTTGTTCAGTTGTGGCTCCCTCTATCTGCCCAGCCCAGATAGCCCCTACGCCACGAACTTCAGATAGAAGCCCATCGCTTTTAAGTGCCTCAAGGCCCTGCGAAATTCTCTTCCCGATATGCTTTGCCCGTTCAACAAGGCCTTCCTTTTCTATAAGGTCAATATTTGCAATAGCTGCAGCGCAAGCAGCTGGGTGACCGCTGTATGTGTAACCATGCATAAAAACGAAATCTGGGTCTTCCTCAAATAAATCACATATTGCTCTACTGACGAGGACACCTCCCATCGGCTGGTATCCACTTGTTACACCTTTTGCGAATGTGATGAGGTCTGGTTTTACGTTGTAGGTGTCGGAAGCGAACCAGTTCCCGGTCCTTCCAAATCCAGTAATGACTTCGTCAAAAACGAGCAAAGAACCGTTGTCATCGCACAGGCGACGAAGTCCCTCAAGGAAACCATCTGGAGGGGGGAAGACACCGCCTGCCCCTTGGACAGCTTCAGTTACTACCCCAGCTATGTTCTGACCGTGTTCTTTGAAAATAGATGCTGCTGATTCTATGTTTGTTGGGTCTATTTCCAAAACTTTCGGAAGTAAGTCCCCCCACCCTTCTCGGTTCGCAGGAATACCTTGAAGAGTCGTTCCGCCAACATTCACACCGTGATACCCCCGACCGCGTCGTAAGATTATTTGACGTTGGGGTTCTCCGCGCAGGATTGCTACTTTACGCATAATTTTGATCGCTGAGTCTACTGACTCAGAACCAGAGCTGCATAAGAAAACTCGACCGTCAGGGAACGGCGAAACTGAACGTATCCGTTCTGCCGCTTGATCAGATATCTGACTCCCCATCGGAGCGAAGGTATGGTACGAACTTAAAGTTTGGAGTTGGTTGGTAATTGCCTGAACTAGTTCGGCTCTGTTATGCCCAACTTGGCAATACCACAGGCTCCCTAAACCATCGATATATTCATTGCCTTCGTCATCCCAAACGCGCACACCTTCAGACCGGACAAGCGTCCGGAAATTATCAGAGGATGGTTTTGAAAATGGATGCAAAAGGGCTGATGTCATTTAAACCTCCGTATCGGCGATTTCTCAAGATTACTCATTCCCTATCCCACACGCTAGTTCACGCAGGGCTATAAGTTTCGTATGTCGTGGTGATAAGGTTACGTAAATTTATGTCTTCTCTACAGAATGCACGCGAAGCTCCTCTTTGGTTGGACTCTTTTGATGAGAGTTTGCATGGCCGTAAACCCTTAGACGGTCCTGTGTCAGTTGATGTCGCCATTATCGGTGGCGGCTATAGCGGATTATGGACAGCGTATTACTTACTTGAAAATGATCCCTCTCTGCGTGTACTCATCATCGAAAAGGAATTTTGTGGGTACGGGGCCTCTGGGCGCAATGGTGGATGGTGCGAAGGAGCGTTGGCGGGAGGCACTGAAAAATATGCGAAACGGTCAACAATGGACGAGGCTCTTCGACTTGAACGAACAATGTTTGAAACAGTTGATGAGATACAACGTGTTCTTGACTCTGAAGACATCAACTGTGATTTCCATAAAGGCGGTTTTGTTAGCGTGGCAAGAAATTTGCCTCAAGCACAAAGACAACGTTCTGCTATTGAACTCGCTCGTGAGCGAGGCACCGGTGAAGAAATTATCCGAATCCTTGATGCAGATGAAGCTAGAGCTCATGTGAACGCCACTAATGTGCATTCAGGTATTTTCTTTGCTCCTTCTGCTGTTGTTGACCCCGGCAAAATGGTTAGAGGACTAGCTAAAGCCGTCGAACGAAAAGGTGGAACGATTGTAGAAGGAACCACAGCTTTGTCCATCAGCACAGGAAAAGTTGTGTGCGTAGAAGGTGTCGTATCAGCTGATGTCATAGTTCAAGCAACCGAAGGGTACACGAGAGATATTAAAGGAAAGAAACTTGACCTTCTTCCTGTTTATTCACGAATGATCGCAACTGAACCACTTACTGATTCCCAAATCAGCGAAATCGGCCTAGCTAATCGGCCTACATTTAATGATGGCAGGTACATCGTTATCTACGGACAACGAACCTCAGATAACCGAATCGCCTTTGGAGGACAAGGAAACCCTCCATACCTTTACGGGTCGAGAATTGATTCAGCAGTTGAAAGCAACCTCCACTCACATAAGGTTGTTTGGGAAAATCTCGTGAACCTTCTTCCGCAGCTAAAAGACGTAGCTATAACACACCGATGGGGAGGCACATTAGCAATTCCTAGAAATTGGCTTCCTGGCCTTCGCCTTGACAAACGATCTGGTGTCGGTTTTCTTGGTGGGTATGTAGGTGAGGGTGTTGCGGCAGCAAACCTAGCGG
>CEUK01186566.1_pt1 | contig 11622 bp, 9 predicted proteins | sample 356451 | NCBI WGS metagenome assembly CEUK01 (sample SAMEA2622843, study PRJEB7988) | marine metagenome | isolation source: saline water (ENVO:00002010), including
TAAGAAATGCTGAAGAGATGAACTTATTGCAAATTGAAGCAACAATTAAAGATTTAGCTATTAAAGCAAGAGATGGTAAAATTTCATTAGATGAAATTACAGGTGGAACATTTACTATTACAAATGGTGGTGTTTTTGGATCTATGTTAAGTACTCCAATTATTAACCCCCCACAATCTGCTATACTTGGAATGCATAATATAGTTGAGCGTCCTGTTGCAATTGATGGTAAAGTTGAAATTAGACCAATAATGTATGTTGCGCTATCTTATGACCATAGAATTATTGATGGTAAAGATAGTGTTGGGTTTTTGGTTAAAGTAAAAGAAGTATTAGAAAATCCAGAAGAATTAATTTTTAACGGAAAAGATCCTAAAGAAATTTTATTTAATTATTAAGATTTTATCTAAATAAAAAAAGGGTTCAAGCCCTTTTTTTATGAAAAATAATTTTTATTGAATACTCAATACAGTACTAGTTTTATTAAATCGTACAATATAATTTCCTTTGGATAAATCATTTATAATAAAACTATTTGTCCCAATTTTGATTTCTAGTTTTTTTACAACCTTGCCATATATATCTATTAGTTGAAGTGTACCTTTATTTGATGATGTTATATTTAAAATGTTATTGTAAACCGGATTAGGAAATGCTTTCCAGTCTAAAGAAATAATTTCTGAAATTCTTGTAGATTGTTCCACATCGTCTGCATCTCTAGGGAGCAATTTAAATTCACCGTAATTAAAATCGATTAGGCCAGTTACAGTATAATAAAAGTTTTGAGTAGGAGTATAAGAAAATAAAAAATCGTCAACTTGAATAGGACCGCTTCCATCATTAATTGTCCATTCTCCAAATGATCCATTAGCGTTAGTACATTCAGCATCTATAACTTTGATCAAGCATCCTTCAAAAGATTCTGTATTTGCATTGTCCGTAGTTGTAATGTTTGTTGGAAATGAATTTCCAGATGATATTATTTGATAATTATTAACGTTTTTTAATTCTGTTAAGTTGTAGTATTCTACAACTTCTGCATCTAGCGTGATTGAATCACCAATTACAGGGTTTGAAGTGGTGTCATATACATATATTCCAGTCCATTCACCTGATCCGCTAGAAAGATAAAAGGTGCCATCATAACGTACAAAGTTTACTATACCACCTGTACTAACTTGTTGGTTGGCATAAGGGGAATCTCCTGTTGGAGAAGTTGTATGCTGAATATCGTAAATGGATACATTATTGCTGTTGTTTCCACTTCCACCTTCTTTAATTAAAATGTCATCTACTTCCCAAGTGCTTCCATCAGATGAAGTTCCAGTATATTTATAAGCAATATATGTTGCATTTGAAACATAATTTGATAGGTCAACATCTCCTGAATTTGTCCAATTACCCCAAGTAGAATTATTTGTATCCCATGTTGCACTGCTTGTTATATCTGTCCAAGTGCCTTGAACTGTTGGGTTACTTGTACCGTCATAGTCTGTTGATATGTATAGGGTTAATGCAGCACCAGGCCATTTCATAATAGTTCCAAAACTTAAGTTTGGTTGGGTCGCATTTGAAAGATCAACTCCAGGAGAGATTAACCAAGATTCTGCAGGAACGTTTCCATTATCATAATTAGAAATTTTAGCAAATTGATCTCCATTGTAATCTGTAGCATACCAATTCGTGGTGTCTACAACAATTTGGGTTGTCCAGCCACCTGAAGTTAACGACAAATCGTTAAAATCTTTTATTAAGTATATCGTTTGAGATATTGAAAAAGATGAAATAAAAAATAAGCAGATAAATAATTTTATTTTTTTCATTTTATAAAACTTTAATATTATGTTAGATTTATTCGGTTATTAAAATATTGTCTAGTTCCCATGTTGCTCCATCGGAATTTGTGCCACTATACTTAAAAGCAATAGAAATAGATGAAGAAATAAATGCTGTAAGGTCAATATTTCCACTAGGAACAAAAGTCCAGTCTCCAGAATCTATATCCCAGTTAGGTACATATGAAGTAATATTTGTCCAAGTTCCTTGACTTGTTGGGTTACTTGATCCATCATAATCGCTAGAAATTAATAATTCCAACCCATCATTTGGTTGTGGTCCAGGTGTATATCTTACCACATTGTCAAATGAAAGATTTGGAGCTGTTGTTCCAGATAAGTCAACATTAGGAGAAACCAACCAACTTTCGCAAGCATAGTTAGTAAATATGCTAACATCGAAATTACTTGCTGAAGCTACATTTCCACCGAAAATTTCCCATTCACCCCAATTTTCAGTAGTAGTGGTTCCAGTCCAGAAGCTTCCCCAACCGCCAGATGTTATAGATCCATCATCAAAGTTTTTACTTAAAATAGCCCCGCTATTGCCACCGCCTCCACTACCAGTGCATCTTTCTTCGTTCATGTTAACTTCATTTATGTCTCTAATGAAAAGTTGAATATCGTTGTTGTAAATGCTCATAATTCCTGTAATTGTTCCGTTTAAGAATGGAATTGTGTCAGATGCAAAGTTTGCATATCCACTAGTTCTTACTAGAATTGAGTTCCCATTACAGTCAGTTAAAGTTTTATTAGTAGTAGTTAAATTTATACCATCAGCATAAGTAGTGTTTATATCACTTGATGAAAATTCGACATTTTCTAGTTTTATTAACTTACTTTGGTGCAGTGTAGTATTAAGTTGTTGCATGCTAAAAACTTCAGGCTCCAAAAATTTTTCAGTTGCTATTTTAACAAAGTTAGTATAGGGATCCAGTTGACTAATTTGAATTAAAGATCCGTAATCATTTAAAACCGTTCCATTTAGATTTAATTTTATACTATCACCAATATATAGACCGCAAGCGGAAGTGAAAACTAGTTTTATTGCACCAGTAGCATCTTGAATGTAAGCCTCTTTATAGAAATTGCCATTTGTTTCTTCTGAAGTTACGTTGGCATAAATTGTATAATCTTCATTGATTTCAAGATTCGAACCAGGTCCACTATACATATCTTTTAATTCAGAAATAGTGATTTCTGTACCATCAGGCAATTGATTTTCAGGTGGTTCTTCATATTTCTTCTTGCAGGCACTTAAGCTTGTTAATATTGCTGTAATAAAAAATAGTTGTTTAATTGTTCTCATAGTTTAAAATAAATAGCTAAGCATTATAAAAAAAGTTCTTCCATACATGTATCCGTACTTATTTGGAAATCGGTTAATGTTTGTTACATCGTATCTTAATTGTTCAAAACCCCCGGTTCTAAAACTAGTATTGTTTAACACATTGTTGATGTTGATGTTAAGTCTTAAATAAGAATTGTTTTTGTAGATTTTCCAGCTTTTTCCACAAAATAAGTTAACGGCATCTCCGTTGTCTAAGATTGTTTGATCTAAAATTTCATTGTATTGCTCATGAGTTGAGGAATAGCTTGAAATGGCTTCAGAAGTTCTTCGATCTGGGTTGGGAGATAAATAAATGTTTGCAAAATAATTATAGTTTAATCCTGCATACCAATATTTAGGGGCATTATATTTGATGCCTATAGTTGATGCGGTTTGAGGCATTCCACCAATTTTAAAATTACGTAAGTATATGTTTTTATTCTCTGCAATCATTTCTTGAGAGTTATCTCTAGTTATTGTAGCAACAGGGTTTGAGTTAAAAAGGTAGTCTCCTGTTGTAAATGCTCCTGATAATTGAAATGATGAGTTTATATTGCTTTCAAAGCCAAATTCAATTCCTGTAAAAAGTTGATCAACATTAGTCATCATGTAGTTTACAAATGTTCTGTATTCATCATGGTAAAATGACCTTGACCAAGTTTGGTCATTTATTTGAGTATAGAAACCAGTTATTCTTGCTTTTAAAAATGGATACCTTATTATGTAGTTTACATCACCAGAAAGAATTTCTATTGAATTTAAATTGTCTACAATTTGGTCTCTAGTTCTTGGAGAAACATAAGCATTTCTAGCATAGGGAGCTTCAGTTCTATAGGTTCCATTAAAAGAGACTAAGTGTCTTCCAGTTATTTTGTAAAGTAGACCAAATTTGGTGCCGTAGTTTAAGAAGTTTTGTTTGTCAGATTCACCTAAGGAATTTTCTGAAAAACGTCCATTTTGCATGTGTCCATTTCTCCAAAACGAAGTGTTGGATACCGTTAACCCGGCAAACGATTCAATGTGTTTTTTATTGAACGAAACTTCTCCAAAAACTTCATTTTTGTTGATGTGAATATCGTAGTTATAGCCAAAAATATCACCAGTTGTTATGACGTTATTAATGTTTTGCAAATCGTTTTGCGAAAGGTTTGGGTCGGTAAAATCTCTTTCAGCAAACTGGTCGATATCTACCCAAAAATCTCCACCAAGTAAATCGTGCATCACTTTGAAATTTTTGCTTTTGTATTTACTTATGTTCAACCCAAAATTTATTGTGCTGAATTCGTTCATAATGTATTTTCCAAAAGAATTCAATCCAAAGTGTCTAGGATCTAATCGGTATTCCTCCAATATATATTTAGATCGATCAGCAGTATAAGATTCTCCACTGCCATTGGCGTTATTAAGAGTGTAAATGTTGTTGTAGTTTGCGTTGTACAAACCATCCCAGTTAAGCTGGGTAACAGATGGGTCATTTTGTTGCCAAAGTTGAGTTAAGTTGTTGTATTCGTTTAAGTCAGTGATGATTTGATTACCAGAAAGCGTTCCTTGAGCGTTAATTAAATAGCTTGGTAAATATTTGTAATAGTCAGGCCTTGGGTCTTTGGCATTGTACCAATTTAAATTAGTATTTCCGGTTCTTCCAGTAATGGCATAAAGATTGGTTTGTAAATTTAGTTTATCAGATTTTTTCCAATGATGTGCAAGAGTAATGTATGGCTTATGGTTATCTCTTAGCCTTGCATTTCTCTTTTTTTGAGAACCATCTGATTGTGTTTGATAACCCCAATATGGATTATAAAAAGGGTCGCCAGTTAAGTCATAGGTTTCTTGAATTGCAATTCCTTGTCTACCTTGTACAGTAGGGGCTCCAAAACCTACTAAGTTTAGCGTATGTTGATTATTTATTTTTTTTTCAATAGAAAGTAAATATCCACCAGAACTATATGAAGAGCCGCTAACATAACCTTCATCAGACCATCTTGAGGAAAGGCTAGCCATAATAGCCCAACCCTTATCATTTAAACCAGAATTGTAAGTGTACATCAAACGATTTCTGTAAGAACGATTTGTTGCAGCATAAGAAAAACGAGTTCCTACTTTTTTATCAGATGGAAGTGCAGATATATATGAATACCCCCCAATACTTCCGAAAGTAGCAGTTGAGGATGAAATTCCAAATTTATTTTCTGGATATCTGGTTACGTCATTAAGACCTCCCCAATAGGCCCAAATGGTCCAACCGTTTTCAGGATCATTTACAGGAATTCCATTGAATGAAATTCTGGTATGTTCAGAACTGTATCCTCTGAGTCTAAATCTTGCTGCACTAAAGTTAAATCCAGCTTGATTGACATATACATCTCTTGAAGATTGTAACAACCCACTTATGTCTTGAGATTGTGACTCATTATCTAATAAATCAACAGTAGTAGTAAAAACTGGTATTAAATTTGCAGATGTATCTTCAACACTTATAGTGTCTGATTGAGCAAAATAGTTGACATTAATTAAAAACAAAATTGGCAGTGCCAATAAAATTATATTTGTTCTCATCTATTAAATTTAAAAATAATAATGATGAAATGTTAAATTGTCCACCATTTAGTTCGCAAAAGTAGTATTTATCCATATATTTATCGGCATGCATAACAAATTTTATCTAATTTTTTTTCTTTTACTCTGTAAAATAAGTTTCTCTCAGCAAAACGAGGAGATAAAGTATGAAGTTGAATGTATCGCTTTTTACAATTTAGAGAATTTATTTGACACCATAGTTGATCCAGATACCAATAAAATTCTTCAGGATGATTTTACACCAGAAGGCAATCATAAATGGAATACAGATAAGTATTATAAAAAAATTAGAAATATGGCTGAAGTTATTTCTAAAATTGGAAAAGAAGTGACTCCATTAGGTCCTTCAGTTTTAGGTGTTTGTGAAATTGAAAATAGATTAGTTCTTGAAGATTTAGTTGCTCATGAATTAATAGCCAGTAAACATTATAAAATCATTCATCAAGATGGTCATGACAAAAGAGGAATAGATTGTGCATTAATATATGATCCGCTTCATTTTAAAGTGTTGGCCTTCAAATCAATTAAATTGACAATGCCAGATAATCCAGATTTTGCTTCTAGAGATCAATTGTTAGTTTCAGGTGAATTAATGGGAGAATTAATTCATTTTATTGTTGTTCATTGGCCATCAAGAAGAGGAGGGGAATCTAAAAGTAGACCTAAAAGAATTCAAGCTGCAAAATTGACTAAATCTATTGTTGATTCATTACAAATGCAGAATCCAAAAGCCAAAGTTATAGTCATGGGTGATTTCAATGACGACCCTATATCCCCAAGTATGAAAGATTTCTTAAATGCTCATGATAACAATAAAGATTTTAAAGACAATGAAATGTTCAATGCAATGATGGGCCATTATAAAAAAGGGATAGGAACATTAGCTTACAGAGATAATTGGAATTTATTTGATCAGTTTATTTTAACACCCTCTTTTATTGATGATAAAAAAGAATTTGAAAATTTTAGTTTCTATAAATCTGCTGTTTACAATAAAACATTTTTAAAAAATCAAAAAGGAAATTTTTCTGGATATCCATACAGAACTTTTGTTGGGTCAACATTTATGGGAGGATATAGTGATCATTTTCCAGTATATTTATATTTGATTCGACATTCAAAATAATGAGATCTATTTTATTTGGAATTTATTTAACATCAATAATTTTTTGGCCTTTTGCCCTTTTTGGTCAAGATACCATTAAGGTTACATATTATAACTTACTAAATTTTCCTCAGCAACAAGCTGATAGAATTGACACTCTAAAAAAAATATTATCAAATATTAATACTGATGTTTTTGTTGTGAATGAATTAACCTCATTTAATGGGGGAGCTTTAATAAAAAATAATGCCCTTAATGTGAATGGAATCAGTTATTATTCAAGCGCAGTTTTTTACGATGGTCCTGATACGGATAACTTGCTTTATTACAATAGCAATAAATTAGGTTTACATAGCCAACAACAAATACCTACTGATTTAAGAGATATAAGTGAGTATATTTTATACTATAAAGATCCTAATTTAGGAATGACTCAAGATACTACTTATATAAACTTTTACTCCCTTCACCTTAAGGCAGGAAGTGACCCTTCCGATGCAAATAAAAGAACAGCTGAAGCAGAAGTTTTGAAGACATTTTTAGCCAATTCTGGTAAAAACACTCGTCTTTTTGTTGGTGGTGATTTTAATTTTTACAGCAACACTGATTTAGCATGTCAAGAAATTTTAAATGGCCAAGGTGTTAATTTATATGACCCTATTAATAGGATGGGGGGGTGGCATAATAATGCAGGATATAAAAAATACCATACTCAAAGTACAAGGCAATCAACTGGTGGTTATGCTGGAGGTTCATATGGTGGAATGGATGATAGGTTTGATTTTATTTTTGTTTCTAATGATGTTTTGTATGGTTCTGAAGGTATTCATTATATAGAGGATTCATATGAAGCTGTTGGTCAGGATGGATTGAGGTTTAATGAAGATATTCATATTCCAGTTAATACAGCTGTTTCTCAAGATTTAGCTAATGCTTTATTTTATATGAGTGATCATTTACCTGTTTCTTTAAAGTTTGCTGTTGGTGGAACCATTAATGTTTCTGAAAATAGGCTAAATTTTAATTTATTTTACAAACCTAACACTAAACAACTTTCTATTGTTTCTGACTATGAAATAAATAATCTTAATATTATAGTTTCGGATATTAATGGTAAAATAATTAAGATTATTGACCAAAGAAATATTCGTGAATCAAATTGGTCTTTAATCGGTCTTCCTAAAGGATTTTACATTGCAAGAGTAAATGCAAATAACAAAATAAAAATTCTTAAATTCGTTATTAATTAAAACAGACACAGATATGAAAACAACTAAAATAACATTTATTCTAATCGCTTTATTTGCCATTACATTTTCTTGTAAAAAGAAAAAAACAGCGCCTACTTTAACCTTAAATGGAGAATCCTCTATTACAATCTGTTTAGGAGATGTTTTTACTGATCCGGGAGCAATGTCAATAGACGCTTATGATGAAGATATAAGTTCACTAATAGAAGTTGTAAGCAATGTTAATTCAGATTCGTTAGGTGCTTATACCATTGAATATACTTCAACCGATGAAAATGACAATGTTTCTGTATTAACTAGAAATGTACTAGTCCAAATGTGCGTAAGCAGTATTATAGGTGATTATACTGTATCACATGATTGCACCATATTGGGGCAAAATATAATTGGTGAAAATCAATCAATTAGTTCTGGAGCAACTGAAAATGATTTCAATATTGATAATTTTAACACTTTTATTAATCAAGTACCAGCCACTATTAATGGAATTAATGTAACTATACCTACAAATGTTTTTACTATTGGTTCGGGACTTTTATCTGCAGATGTCACTATTGATGGAACAGGAACTATTAATGACTTAGGCACAGAAATTATAGTCGAATATAATTATGATGCTGGTCTTTTAGGCAGTGGAACTTGTACAGCGGTCTACACTAAATAATTTTTATAATTAATAAAAGTTTAGAAACAGCTTTTAATTTTCAATAAATTCTGAAACTATTGAGAAAAAATCAATGGGGTTTTCGGCATGAAGCCAGTGTCCTGCATTGTATATGGTTTCGAATGTAGAATTGAGGAATATCTCATTTATTTCATCAAAATCATCTTCAAGAATGTAACTTGATTTCTCACCTCGAAGAAAAAGCGAAGGGGTTTGTGAAATTTCATTAGGTATTTCACCTAAAATAGTTTTCATGTTTTCTACAATAACAGGAATATTCATTCTCCATGCTAATTTCCCTTTTTCTATCCAGTAAAGATTCTTTAACAAAAATTGTTGTATGCCAAACTCTTTAACATATTGAGCTAATATTTTGGTTGCCTCTCCTCTTGATTTTACAACGGAAAGATCTATATTATTAAGGCCTTCAATGATGTGGTTATGATGCATTGGGTATTCTTTAACGCCAATATCAGCAACAATAAGTTTAGATAAAATATCAGGAAATTTTTGAGTAAATCGCATAGCCGTTTTGCCTCCCATTGAATGTCCCAAGAGAATGGGGTTTTTGATTTTTTCAGAATCAATTAATTCCATAAGGTCATTAGCCATTGCTTCGTAATTCATGATTTTATCATGATCAGAATGTCCATGATTTCTTTGGTCAATTAAATATACTGTATGGTTTTCAGCAAATTTTTTCCCTAATGTTCCCCAGTTGTCTGAAGATCCAAAAAGACCGTGAATAATCATTAACGGTTGACCAGATCCTATTTTTTTAAAATGTAGTTTCAAAACTTTCTTAATGATCTTTTATATAGATTTATTGTATTTTCAAGTCCATAGTCAAGTGCATCAGAAATTAACGCATGACCTATAGAAACTTCTTTTAAGTTTACTATTTTCTGATTAAAGAAATTTAAATTATTTAAGTTTAAATCATGTCCAGCGTTAATTCCAAGTTTTAAGTCATTAGCTACTTTTGATGCTTCAACAAATGGTTTTATAGCCTTGTTTTTGTCTTTTGTGAAATTTTGAGCATAGGTTTCAGTGTAGAGTTCAATTCTATCAGTTCCTGTTTCAGCTGCCCCTTGAATTATCTTTTCAATTGGGTCTACAAAAATGGATGTTCTTATATTTTGTTTTGAAAATAATTCAATGATATCAATTAAAAATTTCCTTTCCTTAATGGTATCCCATCCATGATCTGAAGTAAGCTGTCCTAAAGTGTCAGGGACTAAAGTTACTTGATGAGGTTTGGTATTTAAGACCAATTCAACAAAACGATCTTCTTTTGGATTTCCTTCAATGTTTAGTTCTACAGAAATGGATTTTTTTAAATCAAATACATCAGAGTATCTTATGTGTCTTTCGTCAGGCCTTGGGTGAACGGTTATGCCATCTGCACCAAACTTTTGAATTTTTAAGGCGGATTCAAGTACATTTGGAGTGTTGCCTCCTCTAGCATTTCTGAGGGTAGCAATTTTATTTACGTTTACACTTAATGATGTCATATTTCAAAAAATCTTTTCAAAAGTAGAACAAGAATCTAAACTAGTACGAACTTATATCGTATTTTTATATAAAAATTAATAATCTATGATAGCACTTGATTTAATAACAAATCATGTTCCTCCTGTAAAATCATCTGAAAGTATTGAGAAAGCTTTATTTTGGATGGATGAATTTAGGGTAAATCATTTGCCTGTTGTTTCAGGTAAAGAATACATAGGTCTTGTTTCTGATGCTATGATTTTTGATTATAATGATTTGCAAGATGAGATTACAAATCTGAATTTTATTGGCAAACAGCAATTTGTTAAAGATTCTTTCCATCTTTTTAAGGTTATGGAGGTTATTACTGACCATAAGCTTTCAGTATTACCAGTTTTAAATACTAAAAATGAATATATAGGAGCTATAAGTGCAACTTATTTAATTCAGGTTTTCTCTAATCTTTTTTCTTTAAAAGAAAAAGGTGCTGTCATAGTTTTAGGAATGAATGCCATAGATTATCAACTTTCTCAAGTTGCTCAAATTGTTGAAAGCAATAATGCCAAAATATTAAGTACTTATGTGGGCACATCTCCTGATTCCAGTCAAATGTCATTGACCATAAAGTTGAATCAAGCAGAAATTAACCCCATAATTCAAACTTTTAATCGATACGATTATAGTATAAAAAACATTTTTACAGAACAAGATTTTGATGATGAGTTTCAAAATAGATTTGACAATTTAATGAATTATTTAAAACTTTAACGGGTTATGAAAGTTGCTTTATTTAGTAAGTCTGTTAGAAGTGATTCAATTCCTTTTGTAAAAAAGTTGATTAAGGAATTGAAAGGAGCAAATAGCCAAATTTTTATAAGTCCATATATTAAAACTATTGCTCAAGATGAAATTGATAATTCTCTTGATAAAGTTTTTGAATTAAATTGGAGTATTCCAAAAGATTTAGATTGTTTAATTAGTATTGGAGGAGATGGCACATTACTCGATGTTATTCCTTTGGTCAAAAATACTAATCTTCCAATTCTTGGAATTAATGCAGGTAGATTAGGTTTTTTAGCAAACACGGCTCAGGAAGAAATTTCATATGCTGTAAAATCAATTTTAGAAAAATCATATAGAATTGATGAAAGGTCTTTGATTGAAGTAAATTCAACAAATTCAACCTCGCCATTTGGTATTTCAAATTATGCATTAAATGAAATTACCATTCACAAAAAAGATTCTTCATCAATGCTTGCTTTACATGCTTATTTAAATGATGAGTTTTTAAATACTTATTGGGCTGACGGATTAATTGTTGCAACTCCTACTGGATCAACTGCATATTCTCTTTCTTGTGGGGGGCC
>CEUK01354139.1_pt1 | contig 11612 bp, 11 predicted proteins | sample 356451 | NCBI WGS metagenome assembly CEUK01 (sample SAMEA2622843, study PRJEB7988) | marine metagenome | isolation source: saline water (ENVO:00002010), including
TAGCTTTTTATAGATTCGATATAACAACGAGATTTATCAATTCCAGTAATTTTGAATGTTTTTCTTCTGTAATTAGGGAACCCGATTGCCTTAATGTCTTCCTCAAAGAACTTATTAATTTGAATAACAGTTGAGTTAGAGTCTTTTCCAAACGCTTTAATATCAAAACTATATAAAATAGGCTCAAAATTTGAATTAACAACTGCCTCATGAATTGGCAAGGAGTCAGCAGCCACAACTTGATGTGAAACCACCCTTAGTAAGACTTTTTTATTTTTCTTTTCCCATCTTAGAACTTGAGTATTTTGTTTTCCTCCCCCAAAGCCAATTCCACTGGCGGTCTTAGAAATTCTAGTAACCATTAGCATTTCTCTGTTAAATAGTGAATCGGGAATTTCGTAATAGAAATTGTCGCCAACTAGGTGAGTGGTAAACAACCCTAGATCAGAAACAGCTGTTTTTTTAATGATTTTTTCATAGGCTTGAATACCTGTTTTGGAATTTTCAGGTTTTTTAATTTCATTTTTTTGTTTTGTTTTGTTTTTCTTTTTCTTTTTAGAAGTTTGCCCATAAACAGTTGGAAGTCCTGTTCCAATAAGAGCTATAAATAATGCTAAAACTAATTTTTTCATTTTTTTGAATAATTCTACAAGAAAGATAAAATAAAAAAATCAATAGATATTATGTTGCGGAAGTGCTTTATATTTTTTCTTTTAGTATTGTTTAATCAATACTAAAACTTAGCATAATTAATTTTCTGGTGTTTTTAAATGATTTGATAGTTCATAATCAAATAAACAACCTAATTGTGTTCTTTTAAATCTAAATTTAAATATCCTTTTTATTTATTTTTTATATGATTATATATTTGTATTTTAACTTATTATTAATGTCCTTTTTTGTGTATACTTTGCTTTTTTTTATTAATGGTCATATTTAGTTTTACTTAAAATTTTAAAAACATAATGTCATGAAAAAGTTAATTATTATATTGTTGTTATCTCCAGTTTTTTTTAAAGCTCAAAAACAAGCATATTTAGAGTCAAATTGGGGGATTTGTTTTAATGATGAAGAAATTCCAGTTTGTCCTGGAACTTCATTTTTAATTGGAAAAACAATGGATTTCAATAATGGATTTGTTGATATGCAAATTGGGTTGGCCGCACCTAGTATAGTAACAGCAAAAATTGGAATTGGAAAATATTTTAATGAAGAAAAAAATTCAAACATTAGTTTTGGAGTTAGGCCATGGCCATTACATGGTTATGCTCAATTTGGCTTTGACACAAAAGAAGGAAAAAGTTTTTTGCTTACAGTTGAAGGCGGAACTGGACAAGAAATTTCATTTTACTCTTACGGGCTAGTAACTGTTGGCTTTAGGTGGGATATATTTAAAAATAAGAAATAAACGAAAAACAGAAAGCAATTAATACAAAGATTCAATTGCTTTTACATATTCATCAAAAATACTCATATATCTTTTTGATTGTTCAGGACTAAATTTTTCTATGTAAGCATCTATTTTTGCTTCAATAAACTCCCTTTCTTTTAGAATTTTTCTTGAATCTTCCATAAATTTTTTAGCTGCAATTGAATCATTTTCAACAAAAATTTCAGGGTTTTTATCAAATTCCAATCCTGTTTTTTGCACAGCAATAGAATTATCTAGAATGGATTTATATTTATCTATTAAGGCATCAAAATCTAATGAATCTAATTCTTCCTTTACACTAAATTCATTTTCTTTTGAGTTTAAAACATCTTCTTCATTATTTGAATTGGGAGTTGCTGGGTTACTTTCACCTGTTTTATTGCCTTCTTCTGATTTTTTGTTTTTTGCAATTACAGAATCACTATCGCATGAAAATGTAAAAGCAATAATGTAAATGATTAATAATAGTTTTTTCATTTTTAATAATTTATAACTAATAAAGTTTAATTATTAGGCCATTAAAATAATAAATCTATTATGAAAGATTAGGGGTTATACATTTTTCATTAAACTTTTTGGTATAAGTATATCTCCCAAAATTAATTCTTGGAATAAGATTCAATAGAATAGAAAACCTTTTTATTGGATCAAAAAACAGCTTTATTTCAAATGCTTAAAGTTTAAACCATACAGAACTATGAACGCTGCTGGAAAAACTAAAGTAGCTGCTGTTAATAACATTTCTCCACCAAAAAAAACTGGAATAATTAAATTAAAAACATGGTGACCTATATAAATAAAAAATCCTGTTTTTTGCAACTTCCACATTTGCATAGCGCTATAAATTCCTAGTGCATTTGCAATTATAAATAAGGCGCTGATTGCAATAATATTTCCGCCAATACCTGTCATCCCTGGTATTGCACTAAATGTGCTGGTATATTCAGCTCCAAGAGCTAAGATAATTAACCAAATTGCAATTAATATAGAACAACCTACATAAGTTAAAATGCAAATAACTTTTAAAAAGCTTGGTGTATTTGTGTCTACTGTGTTTTCATTATTAGAATTTTCCTCACTCATGGTAAAAATATTTTAAGGTTAGAATGTTAAAAATAGTAGATTATTTTATTAATTAATTTATATCTAATGTGTTTTCTTTTATTTAGTCTAAATATTTCTATTTTAAATATGATCTTTTTTATAAGCAAAAAAAACTTTTTTTATCGCTTAATAAATATCCTTTTTTATATAGATTCAACTCCTTTTTATAATTTTTGAATATTAGTTTTACGCACAATAACAAATCATAATTTAATTGAAACTGTTTTTTTGTTTACTTAAGTAATGGATTAAAACATAGGATAATTTGTTGAAAATTTAAAATTTATATGTCAAAAAGAAAACTTCCTTATCATAATTACTATAATTTTTTGTGGATGTTAGAGCATTTCACTTCCCTTAATTATTTCACAAATAAAAGATTAAATCTTTCATCAAAAATTGCTTCTGAGATACAGCTTAAAGAATCTGAAAGGTTATCTGACGTGCCTATTGAAATAGATATTTCAGCTTCTGATTTTCATAAAAAGTATTTTAAAAACCCTAAACCAGTTGTTTTTAAAGGCGCAGCAAAAAATTGGCCCGCTTATTCAAAGTGGTCTCCTGATTTTTTTAAAGAAAATTATGGCGAAACAAAAGTGATGTTAATTAATAACGCCTCGGTAAAAGACTTAGATAACTTGCAAATTAGTGATGTAAAGACAATGGGCTTTAAAGGTTTTATTGAAAAAATGCAGCAAGGAAGTCAAGAATACGTGAGGTTTTTACCCATTTTAGATGAGAACCCAGAATTGTTAAAACACATCAGTAAAAATTGGCTTTCTGAATATTCTAATCATAAAAAAAAGGGCTTGAAGTATCAGTTTTTTATGGGGGGTAAAAATACCTCTACATTGATTCATTCCGCTGCCGGATCAAACTTATTTGTACAGGTTTATGGTAAAAAAGAATGGTACATTTACGACCCATGCTATAGCTCTTTAGTTAAGCCTTTAGCAGATAAATCTGTTTTTTTTAGAGGCGATGTGAAAGCAAAAAACCCTGATGAAGTTTTTCAAAAAGCAAAAGGGTGGCGAGTAGTTTTAGAACCCGGAGACATTTTGTATAACCCGCCTTTTTTCTGGCATGAAGTACATAATTTAGGTACTACAATTGGTTTTGGATACAGGTGGTTTTCTTTTAAAGAAATCTACAACTCAAGTTTACAAAAATTTATTTTGACGCTTACTGCAACTAACCCATCAATCAGAAAAGCCAAAAAATTAAACCAAAACTTTGCTAAAGTTTATGATCAGGTGTTGTCAAAAAGCCTTAAATAAGCTCTTTGTAATATTCCTTCATAAAGGGAATTTCATCTTTATCAATATACTTTTTTAACTGTGGAGTTTTTTTAGGTTTAGACTTGTAATTTTGGTAGCTTTTTTTACTTATGTAAGTTAAAAAACATCCATTTAAGTTTAAAAAGTTAAAAACCGTTTTAAATTCATCTTTGTCTTTCTTTATAAGCTTTTCAAAGTCTAAATAAAGGTGATGAATCTTTGGGTTTTCTTTGAATTTTTTATTGGAATGAAAATACCAATTTTTGATTAAGTCTATTGTTCTTGTTTTTAATTCTGATTTAATTTTAACGGATGAAAAAGAATTAAAAATTAGTTTATTGAGATTAATTACTGAGTTTATTACAAGATTTGGACATCTATTTATGGTCAAAATTTTAGCATCATTAAATTGATCATGTATTGATTCTATCTTGCTCAACATAAAAGGATTTTTTGAAATAAATGTCCTTTTTTGACTGTAATTAAAAACGTAATTGTGTCTTTGAACGAGCCTAAAATACCTTTTCATTATTCTTTTCTTTTGTTTTGGATTTACTTGGTTGTCAAAATCTAAAAAGTCATCAAAATTTTTACTTTCAGGATAAAAATATTGAAAGTACCCTGAAGACAAACTCCATAATAAAATTAGCTCATCTTCTTCAGGCTGTTCAAGACCTGTATTGTGTAATGTTGTCAAATTTTTAAAAACTATGTCCGAAAAAAAAATGATGGTTTTTTTTATTATTGAATTTATGTTTTTATCAAATTTATTGACTCCTAAAAAAATGAATTTTTGAGTTATTGAAGGCGCAAAAAGCAATTCCCATAATTTCATGGTTGTAAACTCAGTCTTAAAAGAAGATAACATGTGAAGCAACATTGTGGTGCCTGTTCTTGGCATTGAAACTATAAATACAGGCTGCTTTATTTCGACTCTTTTAAATTTATAAAATAAGATATTGTCGATTAATAGAAAAAAATTATTGACTATAAAGAGGAAAGAAAAAAAAGGGACAAATAAAAATACAACCACTATTCTTTTAAAATATGGAAAACGCATATTTTTAGGGTTTATAGAAAATAACTCAGTTATTAATTTGAAACTTTTGAAGCTAGAATTGGACATTAGTACTTTATTAATAAACTACCAATAGAAAAACCAGCTGAAGTTCCAGTAAATAAACAAATGTCTCCTCTTTTTATTTGTTTATTTTCCACAGCATCCATAAATGTTAAAGGTAAAGATGCCGCAATGCAATTCCCGTATTTGTGTAATGTTTCCATAACGGAACTGTCATCTAATGAGTACATTTTTTTAAACATAAACAGACCCAATTTAGAAGCTTGATGCGGAATAATTTTGTCTACATTATGAATGTTATAATCCAAATCTTCAAAAAACCAATCTAAGAATTTTGGCAATTCTTTATTGGCCAATTTTAATAAGTTTTTCCCTTTCATTTTAAAACTATGTAGTTCTTTATCATAGGGGAAATCTTTAAATGGTCTTTTTGCCCCCCCTCCTTCAATTTTAGTTAATTCTACACTTGAGGAGTATGTTTTATGTCCACTTTTTAACATGTAAGATTCACCATCATTATTATATTCAACAACAACAGCAGCAGCGCCATCTCCAAAAAGGCTAAATGTTTCCCAATTATCATCGTTCAAGTTTTTTGAAGATATTTCAGAAGAAACAATTAATATTTTTCTTTTGTCATGGTTATTTATAACATTTGAAACATAATCAAAAGCAGATAGAAAGCTTAGGCAAGTTGTATTTATATCTATTGTGGAAAAATTATAGTTATTAGCATTTTTTATTTGATTTTTTATGACAGAAGATTGATTAGGAATAATAAAATCAAAACTTGTACTTGCTGAAACTAATAAGTCTATTTCCTTAATGTCAATTTGAGCATCGTCAAGTGCTGCCTGAGCAGCTTTAGCTCCCATTTGACCTACAGTTTCAAGCTCTATCCAATGCCGTTTTTTTACGCCAGAGTTTTTTTCAGACCAACCAAGCGGAATGTTATTATTTTTTTCTAAATCATTAGAAAGAACTTCTTTAGGCAAGTATTTTCCTAATCCGATTATTTTAATTGGAGATTTTATATTCATTTTTAATTCTTCTTAATTTGGTTCCTTTAACATGATCTAAATTTTTTGATCGGGTTATCTTTACACCTTCAATTTCTAGGTTTCTTAATAGCTCAATAATTGATTTCTTTGCGTTTTCATATTGTAAATCTTCCCCCTCAATAAACAAGTCAATTAAGTTCTTTTCTTTTTGAGTTACAGAGTAATTAAAGATGTTTTTATCAGAAAAGATAACAGCCCTTCTTACAAAATCAGGAAAAACTAAAACAATATCACCTTTGTTATTAATGAGCTTTAAAACATCATCATTTCTGCCTTCAACCATTTCAATTGCTGTTGATTTTAAGCTACAAAGACAATCAAATTTTTCGTGAATGATATCGTCTAATTTATATCTAATGATTGGTTGAGTGGTTCGTTTTAAATCTGTTATTATTGGAAAAAACCTTTTCTTTTCCTTATCAAGGTATTGTTTTTCGATGATTAAAAAATCTTCATTAAAATGTAAGTTTCCATATTTACATGTGTGCGCCAAAAATCCCTCGTTGCATTGATAAACCTGATGTATTTTTTGATTAAATATTTTCTCTAAATATCTTTTATCATCAACATATAGAGCTTCCGCCACCGAAATGATTTTATCGGGTTTAATTTTTAAGGTGTTGTTTTTAATGGCATCAGCAATTTCTAAAAGCATACTTGGTTGAGCCACTAATACATTTGGATTTAGCAATTGCAGTTTTTTTAGGTTTTGTTCACTTGAAACCAACAGATCGAAAAAATTAAAGTCTATTAATTTTGAATTAACAGACTCATATAAATTACTGTTTGCTCTTAAAAAAAACGCTACTTTTCTTTTGCGAAAAGACCAGCCAATTACTCGATCAATGATTGTAGCTGTCCAATAAGCCCTTTCTTTTTCACTAGCTAAAAAAACAGCTTTATTTCCGCTGGTTCCCGTTGAAAGGCCTACAGTAATGTTGTTTACGCTTGGTTTAAAGTCTCTAGTTTTTTCAGCTTTTAAGGCTATTTCACTTGCTTTGTCAAATGAAATGTTTTTGGTGTTAATTAGATCAAAGTTTTTTAAAAACTCTTTTTTATCTAATATTGGAAAATTTTTAAATTGATGCTTAATTAGGGGGCTGTAAAAAGGAGATGAACTTATTTTTTTTAAAAGCACCTTCCATCTCCAAGTTTGTAGCTTATTCAGGTTATTATTGAACAATAACTTAATAAGTTTAATTTCTATCAAATAATATAATATCCTAATTTTAAAGATCATTAAAAGAGATTTTATTTGAGACTAGACTATCTGTAGTTTTTGAGCAATGAGTTGGAATTATTTTTACTTCTTTATTGTTTTCATGAAATTTTTGAATTTTATAAATGGTTGATTTATAATCTGACCAAGAATCAAAAAATAATCTTACTATTGGGTTTGGTAATATTCCTTCAGTTATTGCTTTTATATTCCAACAGGCATCAGCTATTAAAAAATACTTTTCTTTCTCGGTTTGAATAAGTATTCCTATTTGACCAGCTGCATGGCCGTCAAGATTGAAAACCAAAATGGATTGATCTCCAAATAAGTCGTATTTATGCTTAAAAAAAGGATCATTTATCTTCACTGAGTTTTCTTCAATTATAGAAGCTTTTAAATGTAAATCATCAGGAATTAAATCTTTTAAAACCCCTTTCCTAAAGCCGAAAGTTTTGGAAATTGTAGTGGCTTGTTTAAAAGCTTTTTGGGAAACATGAATTTTAGCATTTTTAAAGTCTTTAAGCCCACCAACATGATCTGCATGAAAGTGTGATACAATCACATGTTTAATTTCATCAGCATTTATGTTATTTGTTTCAAGCAGACATCTCACCTCATCTTCTTCTTTCAAAACAACCTTTGTAAGTTTAGCATAAAGCTTATTTGGATATTTTTTAGTTGCCTTAAAAAATCTATGTGTATATCCTGTATCAAATAAAATTATACCTTTTGATGGGTGTTTTATAAGCCCCCAAAGAGCAAAAAACTTAATCTCAATATTTTTTCCATTTTTTAAGGTATGATTTTCTTTTGCAAGACAATATCCTGAGTAACCTAGATGTAATTTAACTTTTTTCAATTCTATTTCTTTTTGTACCAAACTACAAATTCTTCAATGGCATCATCAATGCTTTGTTTGGGTTTATAGTTTAAAATTTTTTCAGCTTTTTTAATATTAAGGGTAAAAGATTTTGATAGAATCCCAATGCTGTAAGTTGTTGTTGCTGGCTCTTTTAATTTTAAAATTTTTGATTTAAGCTCAGAAATGTAGGTTATGAAATAGGCGATTCCGTAAGGAACTTTTTTAGTAATTATTTTTCTGTCAAGCTTTTTTAAAACATAGTTTATTTTCTCCCAAAGCTTAACCGGATTTCCATTTGATAAATTGAATGTTTGGTTCAAAGCATCTTCATTATTTATCGACAATATAATGGCATCTACTACATTACTTACAGGTGTAAAGTCCACTATATTTTCTCCATTGCCGACAATTTTTAGTTTTTTCTCATCATATGCTTTGATTAACCTTGGCATAATAACATGATCACCTCTTCCAATTATAGCTCTAGGTCTGAAAATAACATGCGGTACTTCTGATGACCTTAACAGTTCTTCTGCTTGGAATTTAGTTTTAGCATAGTTATTTACAAATTTTTTTGGAAGAGGGTCTTCTTCTGAAATGTTTAGTTTGTCTTTGAATTCATAATAAACACCAGGTGAAGAAATGAAGATGATTTTTTTTATACCGTTATTTTTACTCGCATTTATAATGTTTATTTGGGTTTTAATATTTGCTTTTTTAAACTCAGAATAAGTTCCCCAAGGGGCTGACAAAGCAGCGCAATTTATGACAACATCAATTTTAGAAATAATTTTGTTTACAAAATCTGAATCAGAAATGTCACCTAAGATATAATTAACTTTATGGCTATTAATAAAATGAGTTTTTCTTATCTGTCTTCCTGTAGCAACTATTTCATTAATGTAGTTTAAATTGTGTAGTTTTTCGATTAATCTAAAACCCAAAAATCCGGTAGCCCCAGTAACTAAAATCTTCATTATTCTAAATTACTAAAATTGTTTTTTGTTGATTATGGTTAACATATTTTTTGCAAAAAAAAAGGATTTGAAATAAAGAAAGAAAAAAACAATAACAGATATAAAAGCTTTATTAAAAAGGATATTTATAAAATGTGTTGTTCAATTTCTTTTTGAAATTATATAAATGATTTTTAATACATTTAAGAAAATAGAAAAGCAGTTTTTATTTTAAGATGACTAAAAAATTATTAAAAATTACCTTTCCACCCGAAGATGATGGTTTTTATCTTGATTTACGAAAAGAAGTAAATGCTTATTTTAAATCTAGGGGAGAAACACATTATGGAAATGCAAAGATGTATTTTAAAATGGCTCTCTTGTTTTCAATTTATATAACCGTTTATTTAGTTCCTTTTTTCATTGAAGTTTCACCAAGCCATGTGTATACATGTTACATTTTTCTTGGTATTTGGGGGTTGTTTTTAGGAGTAAATGTTGGCCATGATGCAGCTCATAATGCTCTTTTTAAAAACCCTAAATACAATAGCTTTTTCATGTACATTTTTGATTTGTTAGGGCTTAGTTCTTTTAATTGGAAAAATAGACATGTAAAAGGGCACCATGTGTTTTCAAATATTATGGAATATGATCCAGATATTCAACAATCTGCAGTGGTTAAGATTTTTCCGCAAGATAGGCACAGATCGTTTCACCGAATTCAATGGCTTTATATGCCTATTATATATGCTATTTTCATTCCTCGATGGGTATTTTATCGAGATTTTAAAGATGTTTTTCATAATGAAATAGGGGGATTCAAAAATCGGCCTTATCCTAGTTTTGAGGTCGTTAAAATGGTTCTCTTTAAACTTTCTTATTTAAGCTACATGATTCTGTTGCCAGCTTTTGTTTCTGGCCTATCAGTTTCGGTGTTCATTTGGGCAATGGTTTTGTTAATGGTTTGTTCTAGTTTAACAATTGCAGTGGTTTTACTAACTACTCATATGTTAGAAGACTCTCATTTTCCTGAACCTGACGAAAATGGCTTGATGCCCTACTCATGGTCAAAGCACCAAATGCTCACCACCAGCGATTATGCAACAAATAACTTATTAATTTCACACCTTTTTGGAGGTTTTAATCATCATGTGATTCACCATCTTTTTCAACACGTTTGTCATATACATTATCCTGCTATGACAAAAATTTTGATTCGTGTGGCGGCAAAACATAGTGTGCCATACCAGTCCCATAAATACATAGTGCCTGCAATTTTTTCACATTTAAAATTACTTTACAACAATGGACTTAATATTCGCTATCCTCATGAATAGAAAAAAGGAGTTTTTCTATTTATTTTCAATGTATTTATTTAGCTCACTTTTGCTAGAAGAATAAGTAAATGATTCGTTTATTTGATAATAACTGTCTTGATCATAAGTTCTTTCATAAGCATATTTAGCAAAAGATAATTTATTGTCTTCAAAAGTAAACTTGTTTAAAATTTGCTTTATCTGAGAAACCGTAAGGCATTTGCTTTTAGTAGCTTGTTTAGCAATCATTAATTTATCATCTTTAAAACTCTCGTTATCAATTGCTCCAAGAATACTTTGAACATTGCTAATAGGGTTATTACATCCGCTTGGAGAAGTATTAGTATTTGATGAAGATTCGTAAGAGCTCTCTGCCCATCCAGAAGTTGTAGTGGTAGTAGTGGTAGTAGTGGTAGTAGTGGTGGAATTTGACGATAAGTCAGTATCTCCAAAAGAATTTCCTGAAACATTAACATTCATGTTTGCATTTTGATTAACATCAAAACCATCATTAATATCCATGTTTACATTAATATTCTCATTAACTCCTTCAGGAATTTCCATGCCATCATTAAATTCTCCATTAACATTGACATTCATATTGAAGTTTACATTTTCACCAAAATCAGAATTGTCATTAATTCCAACATTCATGCTTACATTTCCCCCTATTCCTAAATTGTCATTAATTCCAACATTCATGCTTACATTTCCCCCAGACTCTGAATTATCATCAACACCAACATTCATGTTAACAGATTCATTTGTGTTGTTTATGGTTGTGTTTGTAGTAACCGTTTCTACAACTACTGTTTCTTTTGTTGCTGGAGCATTAACGGTTTGATAAACTATGGTGGGAACATTATTATTTTGTGGAACATAGGCCTTTGGTGTTCTATCAAACCCTCTAAGTTTATAGCCCTTCTTTTTGGTTGAAATTATTCTATATGAATATTGAGTGTTAACAGTATCAAAATAGATGGTTTTAGTTATTGGCGTTATGCTATTGTCTTCGAAAAGTATTTTAACACTATTGTTTGTCGTATTTAAGTCAACAACTTTAACATTGGTAACTGCTTTGCTGTTTTGGCTAATGCCGTTTAAAACGAGATAAAAGGGATTAGGGCTATCTGAAAAAATAACTAAATCATTATTTTGAGATGAGATACTGGTTACAACAAGAGCTAAAAAAGAAATTAAAACAAGTTTTTTTTTCATAATAAATAAATTAAAAAGAAATAATTAATTAAACCCAATATAGTAAAAATAGAAAAGGTATTCTTAAAGTAAATGAAATTACTTAG
>CEUK01090046.1_pt1 | contig 11609 bp, 12 predicted proteins | sample 356451 | NCBI WGS metagenome assembly CEUK01 (sample SAMEA2622843, study PRJEB7988) | marine metagenome | isolation source: saline water (ENVO:00002010), including
ATTGATTTTTCTTTTTATAATTGCTATCTTGTGGTCTTAAAAAATTATCTTGATTACTTAAATCTTCTAAATAATTATTTCCCATCATGAATGGGTTACACAACCCTTGAATTGCCAAATCTCTACTGGCCATCCTTTTATCACACAATTCTTTTTTACTATAAGTATCTTCGTGTGTTTTTACTAACTCCTCTTCAATCTCTGGTTTTTCACGCATATCAATTGGTTGCATTTCTTTTCTAGGTGTTTTTTTGAATTCTTCCTCCGTTTCAGGTATCCACTTTTTTAAATTGTATTTTGCAAATGTTACTTTCTTTGGACCTTTCATCATTTAAATATTCAAATGTTTATTTTTCAAAAAAAACACGCATATAAAATTGATATAATATTAATATGTTGTATTATTATTATTAATATGACAAATATACCTCCTTGTATAGCTGTAGTTCAAAGATGGAATTCAAATTATCACGGAGTTTCTAGTAACGAATATCCTTATATCGACTATATGGAAAAAAAATACTTACTGGCTTGGGATACTCATTATTACGACTCGGATACAGATGAAGATGATTCTTATGAATATACCCCTATGGAGCAATTAGATGATGCATTATCTTTTGCCGACCCAGAAACTGTTGTTGAGGGAAACAGAGAAGCGTGGAGTTCGCATATAACTTGTGTTATACGAAAGGAATACATCTACCGCGGGAGAACATTTTGTATTAGAAATTATGGTATAGAAAAATTACAAAGAAAATGGAGAAATTATCATCAAAAAAGACTTGCTTTTATGAAAAACCCTAGAAATTTACGATATAGACAAATATATGGTAAATATCCTGTGATAACTTAGTTTACAAACATAATACTAAATTTTTTTTCATCTCCTGGAAAAATACCTTCAATAAAAAAATTATCTCCTGCATAGGTTCCAAATGTAGGCCCTGCTTGACCAGGTTGTCCGTCCCCTCCATATGCAATTACCCATCCATTAAAAGGAACACCTCCAAATGAATTGACCTGAACAAAACCTGTAGGTTTATATGTTTGTGATTGTCCTCCTATTCTTAACTGAGGTGGATGCTGCAGAGATGATACAACATTATTATTTGTTGGTTCTAAAACTAAAACAATACCTTGTGCTAAATTATAATCTGCTGTGCCAGGCGTTGATGACGAAAATAAGGCTTCCCATCCTCCTAGTCCAGATAATTGTGCAAGAGTTTCCGTTCCATCTTTGGGTCCACCAGAATACCATCTTTCAAACGCAACCAATCTCCATCCTGCACAGGGACTAATTGCTCCCCCAGTTGCAGTTTGCAAATTGTTGGGTAAAAATATGGCATCGCCTGTATTATTTAAAATATCACCAAATGAACAGTATTTATCTGTAAAAACACCGCTATCATATAATTTAACTAATTCATTCTGCATTGTTCTAGTTACAAATCCTGTCGTAAAATTGTCTCTAAATAATATCATAGGAATAAATACATTAGCTGCTAACTGTAATGGCGCAGAAGACTTTACAGGTGCCAAATCTTCCATAGTGCAAGTATCTCCTGTAGTTAATGCATTAAAATAATTAATCTGATATATACTGCCAAAAGATTTTTTGTTTATTCTATTTAGTAAAGTGCTTCTTCTACCTAATGTGCTAACTATCGAATGTCCATTCATGCCTGTGCTTTCAGCATCGGTAGAACCCATTGCTGTTCTAGTATTTGATACTCTTTTTGGAACAAATCCGCTCATATATATATAGAATTAATATTAAAAAGTTTTAGTTATTCGCATTTGTTTTGATAATTTAAATTTTTCATCGTCTAATGTTCGGCGCTTTAAATTACATTTTAAACAACATATAACAACATTATCCTTGCAATGGCCAATATTATTATCCAGTCTATCTAGTGTCCATTGTTTCGCTTCTCTTATATTTTCATATACTAATAAACAGTCCATTTTGCAGTAATAACATTTTAATCTTGATATTACTAATTTTTCTAAACATTCATCATACGATATTATATTTTTTAGTTTTTTCTTTTTAACATCCTGATTTTTGTATCCGCTTATTTTTCTCTCCAATTCTTTTTTCACAAAATCATTTCCATCATAATTTTCATTAATATATAATTTATTAAGGTATTCTACTTGTCTTTTCTCATCAAACAACTCTTTATTTATATTTTCTGTTACCTTTCTTTTTCCCTTTATTCCTTTAATTTTTTCAACATTTCTTTTTCCATTTATAATTATTTTTTTCATTGTAAAATATACTTAAAAAAAATAGTATAGAATATAATTTAAATAATATATATATGAGCGAAATATGTCAAGAATTACAAAATATAAAATACCAAACAATGCTTTTAAATCATAATTCAAAAATTTATGACACAAAACCTAATATTGATAATATAGAAGCTTTTTTGGAAAAAGAAAAAGAAGCAAATAAAAAAAAACCTTGGAGTAAATTAAGTAAAGCTTCTAAATTAAAAAAAATAAGTGAATATGTTATTCAATATACTGATGAAAATAAATTAAATGAAGAACAATCTGTAGAACTAAAAAAATATTTAAGTCAATGTTTAAATAGGAAAAAACTACAGAGACAAAAAGATGTAGTTTATGATATTACAACAAACAAAATAAAATCTATAAATGGTTTAATTTATAATAAAGTGAAAAATAAATTTACACTTAAGGTTAAGGACAAAAAAACTAACACTCTAAAAAGTCTAGCACCTAAAAACAAAACTCAAAATAAAAACCCAAAGAAAAATCGTCGTAGAAAAAAAAGCAAAATTGATAGTAATTTAAAAGAATAAATACATATTATATTAATTCAATGGCCACATACTGGAATGATTTGAAGGTCTTAAAAGATATTAGCAAAAACATAGAAGAGAATGTTGAAAATAGCACCGATTATAATGATAATGATGTCGCAGATTTTAAAGAAGGATTGCAATACTTTATAGAAGAATGGATAACATCTAATATAAAACTCTACAAGGAATATGATTTTGAAGATATAATATATGAATCACTATATAACATTATCCTAAGCAATTATGGGTTTATGATAAACGATTTAAATTTTGACCTAGAGTCAAATATATTTGATGCAATGGAGATATACTTTTATAAAAACCATTGTTTTCGTTCATATGCCGGAACGACTATTGTCACAATTCCAGAAAAACAAAGAATAAAAAAGCTATTAAAAGAATATGAAAATGTTGAACAACCTGAACAACAAACTGAAGCTTGGTATGCATTTAGAAGAGAAGGATTATCTGCTAGCGATATATGGAAAGCTATTGATTCACAATCTGCAAAAAATAATTTAATTCTCTCTAAATGCAAACCAATTGATGTAAAAAAAAAGGGAAAATCTGTAAATATTGATTCTCCGTTTCATAATGGGCATAAATATGAACCACTATCTATTATGCATTATGAATTTGACTTTGATACAAAGGTTGGGGAATTTGGCTGTAAAGCACATACTAAATACCCTTTCTTAAGAGCATCACCAGATGGTATTAATATAGACGAAAAAAGTAATTTATTTGGAAGATTAGTAGAGGTAAAAAATCCTACTACTAGAAAATTATCAGGAACACCTAAAAAGGAATATTGGATACAAATGCAAATACAAATGGAGGTTTGGGACCTTGATGAATGTGATTTTCTGGAAACAGTATTTAAGGCATATGAAAGCGAAAATGAATTTAACAATGACGGCGAATCTTTTACGAGAACAAAAAAAGGTCGTAGAAAAGGTATATTAATACAATTTTATCATAACGAACTCCCTCATTATGAATATCCTCCAGTTGATATTTCTAGAGAAGCATTTGATAAATGGTATGACGATATTATGGAAAAAAATTCACATATGAGTTGGATTAACAATTTATATTGGTATCTAGATGATTATTCATGCGTTTTAGTTCCACGAAATAAATTATGGTTTCAATCTGTATACCCAGATTTTAAAGAAATATGGAATACTATTTTAAAAGAACGAGAATCTGGATATGAACACAGGAAACCTAAAAAGAAAAAGAAAAAGAAATTAACACCTACATCATTCGAAAAAATGAAGAATGAAACTATTAATCTATTTGCTGGAACCAATTTGAATCCAAAAATAGATGAAAATCAAAATATTATAATTAAAGTAAGGACTGAATCATTTGATAAAAAAGATTAATTTATACTAGAACAATAAAAGCCTACTCTACGACATTCAAATCCTGGTTGACATACTTCCTCATTTTTAACTTGTTTTTTACCATATAATCCACCACAAATAGTTGGAGGAAATGAGGTTCCATCGCAAGGCGAATCCCACTCTTTTTTATTATTAGATACAGATTTATAACTTCCCGCAAACTCAGCTGGTCTTAGTAAATATTGACTTGAACTACTGTTGTCACTTAGTCCCGGATTAGATTTTACTGGATATGTATCTGCAAGTAAAAGTCTGCTAGGAATTTTAGAAGGCATTAATTCAAAATTCTCTTTATAACCAGATAATATCAATCCTATTGCTAAAATAGCAGCCAAAAATAATATACTATTAAGAAACTTACTCATCTATAAAATACTTAAATATTATTATTTTAAAAAACTAATAATAATATTGAAACAACTATTTAAAATATTATAGATATTATATTTATACTATGAATCACGAAGACTCTGTAATCAAACGAAATGGTAATACTGAAGTTATCTCTTTTGATAAAATATTAAAGCGTGTAAAAAAACTGGGCGTGGAAGGTGACTATGAATTAAATGTAAATTATACCTCACTAACAAAAAAGATTATTGATAGACTTTATGATGGAATATCAACAACTTTAATTGATGAATTAACTGCACAACAATGCGCATCATTAGCAACTACGCATCCAGATTATGGTGTATTAGCTAGTAGAATTATGATTTCCAATCATCACAAAAATACTCCAGGCACTTTTGCAGAAATTTGTCAAAAGTTATATGATTTTAAGGATATTCACGGTATAAATCACCCTATAATATCTGATGAACAAATTACAATTATACAAAATCATGCTGAGGAATTTGAAAATATGTTAGACTATAAAAGAGATTACCTTATAGACTATTTTGGATTTAAAACCTTGGAACGAGCATATTTACTTAGAATAAATAAGGTAATTGTTGAGCGACCTCAACATATGTGGTTAAGAGTCGCTATATGTATCCATAAAACTAATATCGAAAAGGTAAAAGAAACTTATGATTTTATGAGTCAAAAATACTTTACTCATGCAACTCCTACTCTATTTAATGCAGGCACTCCAAGACCACAACTAAGTTCTTGTTATTTAGTTGCAATGGAAAACGATAGTATTCAAGGAATTTATAATACATTAACTGACTGCGCAAAAATTAGTAAGTGGGCAGGAGGAATTGGTTTACATGTTCATAATATTAGAGCCGCGGGCAGTCACATTAGAGGAACTAATGGAACCAGTAATGGATTGGTGCCAATGCTTAGAGTATTTAATAATACTGCAAGATATGTAGACCAGGGAGGAGGTAAGAGGCACGGCTCGTTTGCCATCTATCTTGAACCTTGGCACGGCGATATTGAAGAATTTCTTGAAATGAAGAAAAATCATGGAGATGAAGAAATGAGAGCTAGAGATTTATTTTACGCTCTTTGGATTCCTGATTTATTTATGGAAAGAATTAGTAAAGATGGCAATTGGACTCTTATGTGTCCAGACAAATGCCCCGGTCTAAGCGATGTCTACGGTGAGAAATTTGTTGAACTATACGAAAAATATGAAAAAGAAGGGAGGGGAAATAAAACTATGAAAGCTAGAGATTTATGGTTCAAAATACTAGATAGTCAAATTGAAACAGGAACTCCCTATATGCTTTATAAAGATGCATGTAATAAAAAATCTAACCAAAAAAATTTGGGTGTAATAAAATCCAGTAATCTTTGCACCGAAATTGTTGAATATAGTGGTCCAGATGAAACTGCTGTTTGTAATTTAGCTAGTATTGCATTGAGTAAATTTGTAACAGAAACTAGTCATCCATTTACACAAGAAGTTACAATATATACTAAAAATGATTGTAAATGGTGTGACCTAATGAAAGCATTATTAAATAGAAAAAATGTTGTTTTTAATCAAGTTATTATATCCCCTGACTTATTTAATGATTTCAAACAAAAACACGGTGTAGATACACTTCCACAACTATATCACGGCGATAAATTAGTAGGAGGTTATACTGCTGTATTAAATATGCTTAGAAATGTGTTTGATTATAAATTACTTCATAAAGTAACTAAAATTGTAACAAATAATTTGAATAATGTGATTGATATTAACTTTTATCCTACTGATAAAACAAAAAATAGTAATATGCGTCACAGACCTATTGGAATCGGTGTTCAAGGACTGGCCGATGCGTTGGCTATGATGGATATTCCATTTCACTCAGATGAAGCAAAAAAAGTAAATAAACTTATTTTTGAAACGATGTATCACGCATCATTAGAAATGAGTATGGAGATAGCGAAGGAAAAAGAACCTTATAGCACATTCGAGGGATGTCCTGCTAGCAAAGGCATTTTACAGTTTGATATGTGGAATGTTCAACCTACAAATAGATATGATTGGAATAAGTTAAAAGAGAATATTCAAACACACGGTATTAGAAATTCTCTACTCTTAGCACCAATGCCAACTGCATCTACAAGTCAAATTTTAGGAAATAACGAATGCTTTGAACCATTCACTAGTAATATTTATGTAAGAAGAACAATTGCAGGAGAGTTTGTTTGTATTAATAAGTTTTTATTGAAAGAACTCATTGAACTAGGACTATGGACTGATAATATCAAAAATCAAATCATTAGGCAAAATGGGTCAGTTCAGGGGGTTTCTGGTATTCCAAAAGCAATTCAAGAAAAATATAAAATTGTATGGGAGATTCCAATGAAACATATTTTGGAAATGGCAGCAGATAGAGGAGCTTTTATTTGTCAAAGTCAAAGCACAAATCTTTGGATGAAAGAACCAACCTATAATAAACTAACTGCTATGCATTTCTTCGCTTGGAAAAAGGGATTAAAAACGGGTATATATTACCTAAGAACGAAGGCCAAAGCTGCACCACAACAATTTACTATTGAACCAGATAAAAAACCACAGGATATTGAAGACGATGAGGAATGTTTAATGTGTGGTTCATAAAATAAATATATTAATAAAATTTTATAATATATTTATATTCGACATAGAGTGTTATAATAATCCTGCAATTCAGGATGTTCTTTGCCATCAAATAGGTCTTTTTCATATACCATATTGTAGAAACACCTGAAACATACTAATACATCAATTAATGAGTTATGTAAATTATTTGGAGTGCTATCAAATAATTCTTGATGTAATTCAACTAGTTTGGGAGGTTTTTGGTATAGGCCTGAGTGAAATTTACTCTTTCTCATAATATTTGTAAACTTTAATCCATATTTCATTGTGCAATATTCTATTTTTCTATGACGACCCAACCAATTAATAGGTTTATTTCTCATATATTCTGCTTGCATCACTTTACTATCAAATACTAAATTATGTGCAATAATAACCTGACATTTCATCCAATCACTAGTAAATTCTTGAAGAACACCGCTTATGTCAACACCCTCGCTTCTCATTCGTTCATTTGTAATTCCATGAATATCAGAGCAAACTTTGGGAATAGTAACTCCTTCAGGTAATTGAATAATATAATCTCTCGTATATAATTTTTCTGTTACATCATCAAATACTAGCCAACTTAACTGACATACATATGGCCAAGTATAAGGGTCAGGCTTACTCCTATTGCCTCCTTTGGGAAGCCCATTCGTTTCAGTATCAAATACAATTACTCTCATTTTAGGTTATAAAAATATATATAAAAAGTTTTTTAAATTCAATTTTGTATATATTTAATGGACTGTTAGTGCAGAGGCATTTCAAACTCTGGACAACATATTAGAATACCTTTCTCTGGTCCCTTGTAAATTTGGACGGTTAGCTTATCCCAAGGACCATTACTTGCTCGCATTGTAAATTTAAAATCATTCTTATTATTTGATTCCTTCATACATAATTTCAAAATATCCCACGGCATTGAAAAGTAACTTGCTCTAAGTGCATATGGTGGTATATCATATAATGATGGAAACGGGTTTTTTAAACTATTCATATCCTTCTCTATTGTATTTCCAGACGTTTCCTTTTTTACCTTTAATACAACAAACAATGCCATCATCCCTTCTACATACAATACATTAAACCAATGTGATTGAATAAACTGTCCGCTCAAAATTTGCCTATTTTCATTTTTTAATAGGAAAAACCGCCTAGGTTGTACATACCAACATTTATCCGTAGAACTATAATATGCAAACACATACTTACATCCATTATCAAGTGTCAGCTCGTCGGTTTGATTCATCGCAAGAGTGGTCATTGTATATAGATAATACTTATGTTATTTCTATATTAATTTAATTCAATTTTCTGTCTTACTCCATTTATAATGCTTTGTAAGTTTCTTGCTTATCTTATGATTCTTACACATACCAAATGTCTTTCTATGCCAAGGACTTATACCGTATTTGGTTATACCATCCATATGTTGTTTTGAGCCATAACCTCTATTTGATTTTATACCATAGTATTCATCAAGTAAAGGATATTTATCACATAATTCATCTATATACTTGTCCCTACCTACTTTTGCTAATATTGAAGCTGCAGCAATACTAGTATATTTATCATCTCCCTTTACAACGGTAGTATGATTAATATAATCATCATCATACATACAAGGTTTAAAATAATTACCATCTACCAATATATGGTCTGGTTTTACCAATAATTTTTGAACTGCTTCATGCATAGCATTATAATTAGCAGCAAATATATTGTGTTTATCAATGTAATTTTCATCTTTATAATGAATTACCCAATCAATTGCATTCTCTTTTATATAATCAAATGCTATTAATCTTGTTCTCTCATTTAATTTTTTACTATCTCTCATTAATGAATGATTAAAACTTTCATCAGGTGGTAAAATGGCTGCACCTACATATACTCTTCCAAATAATGGCCCTCTCCCTGCCTCATCCAAACCTACTTCTATCTCTCCTTCATTCATAAATCTTGCTAACATATAATAATATATTAGTGCTTTTTTTTAAGTCCATAATATATTTATAATCGATTTAAACGAATTAAAATAAATTAAGTATATTACGATGTATCTTTGGATTGTCATTGTAGGCGGTGCGTTTGCATTTTTCGCTGCCGCAGGTATTGGTTCAAATGATGCGGCGAACGCATTTGCCACATCTGTTGGTTCTAAGGCTCTTACTCTTAAACAAGCAGTTGTACTAGCTGCTATTTTTGAAACTTCTGGTGCTGTCCTTATGGGAAGTCACGTTACTAATACAATTAGAAAAGGTATTGCAGATTATAAATGTTTTGAAGATGATGCTTATTTACTTATGTATGGTTGTATGTGGGTAATTTTAGCGGTTGGGATATGGTTATTTCTAGCAAGTTATCTAGAAATGCCTGTGTCAACAACACATTCTTGTGTTGGTGGAATGATTGGAATGGCTATGGTATTAAAAGGAGCCGATTGTGTTATATGGTATAAGCCAGTTGATACATTTCCTTATGTCGGTGGAGTAGGTGGTATTGTTATGTCTTGGTTTTTATCTCCTCTATTTTCTGCAATTATAGCAATGGTTGTATTTGCTATAACTAGAACATCAGTGCTTAGAAAAGAGTTTGAATCATATAGAATCAACTGGGCTTATCCTGTATTAATAGGTTCAACAATGACAATCAATACATTTTTTATTATTTATAAGGGTGCAAAGGGATTAGGTTTAGATAAAACTCCCTTAGATGTTGCATTTGGATATGCATTTGGAATTGGTGGATTAAGTGCTTTAATAACACTTCCACTTGTGCCAAAATTAAAAAATTATGTTCAAAAAAGACTAGGCGATACTAACACAGACATTGAATTACCTTCAGTTGGCGAAGAAATTAAAACAAACCAAGTAGAACTAAATATTGCAGACCAAAAAGAGTTAGAAAGAGTTATGTCACTTCATAACGATGCTGAGAAATTTGATAAAAAGACTGAAGAGGTATTTAAATATTTGCAGATATTTACTGCTATTTGTGATAGTTTTAGTCACGGAGCTAATGATGTTGCAAATGCAATTGGTCCATTTGCAGCAATATGGGTTATTTACCAATCAGGAGGTGAATTAGATAAAAAGGCAAGTATGGAACAGGATGCTTATTGGATACTTGGTTTAGGAGGAGTGGGTATTGCGGTTGGACTATTTGTATATGGTAAAAAAATTACATATGCTATCGGTGAAAAACTAGTTAAAATTACCCCGTCTCGAGGTGTAGCAATTGAATTAAGTTCTGCATTGGTTATTATTACTGGTAGCAGATTAAAAATACCATTATCAACTACACATTGTCAAGTAGGAGCTACTGTAGGAGTTGGATTATTAGAAAATCATAAAACTTGCTCAGGAATTAACTGTAAAGTATTTTGGAAAACTGCTGTTGGGTGGGTTATTACTTGTATAGTAGTTGGATTAACATCCGCATTATTTGTTAGTCAGGGAGTTTATGCTCCGTCAGTATTTAAAGATGCATGCACTAATACAACTATCTAAAATCTTGATATCCTGTAGATTCTTCGCTTATTGTTGATAACGGAGTTGTCATCAATCTTTCTATTTTCATTTCAATATTAGGAGGGGCTTGCTGAGGAAGATTTCTATATTCCTGTATTATTCTATCTCTATCTGCTCTTCGTTCTTTATATAATGTATAACACGCTGTTCCACAAAAAGTAAGACAATATAAACCATATAAAGAACACCAAAAACACAAACATTTCTCTCCACAATTCATAATAATATATTAAATTTAATAATATATTATTTAAACTATTTAGTTTAATGCACCAATACACATTGAATAGTAAAGACGGTTAATAAAGTATAAAAGAAGAGGCTGGCTCATTAATACTAAAGCATCTGTTAATTTAATAGATTTCTTTTCAAAAAGAGACATAAAGCATGTTACAGCGGCAAAAAGAAAAAGAACAAAGAAAATTACTGACAAAAAGTAAAAATAATCACAATACTTGTGGCTTAATGGGCTAAATAAATCCTGGACGTTCATTATAAAATTATAATAGAAAATAATTTAATTATGAAATTGACCCTTTAGATTTTTTACAGGTTGGGGAACACAAGCACAATTTTTCTTTACACCATTATTTACGACAGTTGTTACTGCTCTTCTAGCAATAGCTCTTCTAGCAAATGCATTGGTCGAACCTACACTGGTTTGAGGAGTGGCATTAGGAAACCCCTTTCCTTGACCAGGAGCATATGTTGAAAATGTTTCACCACCTATTTGCTGTGTGCCTGCTCCATAAGCATTCACTCCCATTAAAAAATTAGGAGTTAATGTTCTAGCATATTTTCTAGC
>CEUK01354138.1_pt1 | contig 11605 bp, 8 predicted proteins | sample 356451 | NCBI WGS metagenome assembly CEUK01 (sample SAMEA2622843, study PRJEB7988) | marine metagenome | isolation source: saline water (ENVO:00002010), including
TACAGCACTCATACGGTCTGAAGCATCAGACATGTTTACATAGAAACGATAAGTTGTACCAAGTGCTGAGGTAGGCACTGAAGACTCAACAGTTAAAGAATATTGCGCTGAAATAGAATTAAAATTCAACGAGAAAATGCAACAAAGTGCAGTTGCAAAAAATATTGTAATACGGCTCATAATATAATTAACGCTTATATAATGCTCAAAAGATAGTTAAAACCTAATATTTATCCGATTAATTAATCGCAATAATCGACTAATGTGAATAAGGGAATGGGAGTAAAAAAAGATAAATAATTTTATCAAGTATTTACACTGCTTATAACCAAGGATTTATAAAATACTAAAGAGATTACGATTGCAATTATAATATTAGAAATTATAATTGCAAATAGACATTGAATTAAGGGAGTATTTGACCTTCATAAATAGAAGAAAATTTGCATTTATTAGTTGGTACTTTCCCAAATTTATGTCTGATAGAAAGTATGGCTTTATATACAAATCCAACCATGCAATATGCAAAAATTGAAAAAGGAAATCGTAGAAAAATGCCAAGTTTTCGAACTGCAGATGCTCCCACTAATAATTTATCATCAAGAGATAGAACTATACCAACAAAAGGCTCTTCCCTAAGATTTAAAGGAAGATGATCTTTAGCAGTTTTACCCTGTAGAGGAGCGAAATACAATCTACTTTTTAGGTTTGGTTTTTGATATTTCAGGACCTGTTCTACTGTGAAATTACACAGGGCGCATGGACCATCGAAAAAAAGAATAGCCATCATTATGGATTATTAAAAACTAATGAAAATCTAATATTACGACCATCTGACGGGATAATTCCAGGACCGGGATATCCAGTTGCTCTCCGAGTAAAATACATGTTATCTAATAAATTATTCATTTTTACTCCTAAACTTATCTGTTCATTAAGTTTATGATTAAATGAACAATCTATAATTCCATATGCAGGAATTTCACCATATACTCCTGTAGGCTCAATCAATGCATTAGTAGCATCAGTATATTGACTTCCTATGTAATTCAATTGAACACTTGCCCTAGATGATTTATGTTTCCAACTTAAAACAGAACGAAATGTAAAACTTGGTATGTACTCGATTTCTTTTCCTGCAACCACAGAATTATTATCACCAATATACTTACCACTCATAATCGATGTGCTTACAGTAAAATCAATAAGATTTTTATAATCTTGAATAAGAACTCTATTTATTAAACATTCTAAGCCATATGTTCTAGCGTCTGATATATTCGTTCTTAAAAAAACAGCTCTTTCTATTAGTAATGGATCAGGAATTGTAGCCGGATATACACCTATTTTGTCTGAATAATTAAGCATAAAAATACTTATATCCCATGACATTTTAGTTGAATTATTCCTATATCCTAAATCAAAATTAGACCCCTTTTCATCAGAAATATTAGGATCTACAACAACTCCTAAATTTTGTATTTGAATGTCAGAAAAATTAACCGCTCTAAAATTAGAAACAGCATTACCATATATCTCTCCACCATCATCCATTTTAAATGAAAAACCAATGCCTGGAAGAAAAATATGACGTACGTTTTTATTATATGAATCTATAATTGAATCCAATAATACGTTGCCTCCAAAATCTTCAACGCTAATTCTATACGATCCTTGTGCTCTTGTATCTATATACTCCCATCTTATTCCTGGAGTAACAGAAAAACCTTTGGATAACGATATAATTCCTTGACAAAATAACCCAAATTGACTATTTGGCAAATTGAAATCTGAGCCTTCTAGGTTCTCAGGATTATTATATATAAAAGTTGGTTGAGAAGTAGAATCCGCATTCCCTTGCTTCATTTGAGTAGAACCTAGAAATCCTTGGCTCCCTAATACAATTGCATGAAACGCATCCTCCCCTTTATCCCAAATCCTAGTAGCTCTTATATCATACCCACCAGTATTAAAATTTGCCGAAATTAAATTTCTATCTGAATTTAAATCTTCTATTATACTTGGGACTTCTATGAATCCAAGAGCTTGACGAGTGGCATCTAGCTTAAACAAACTTAAATTATAAGACCAAAAACTATGATTGGGTTTAAAATCTAACCCAGATCTTAATATCCGCCAATCTACCTTAAACCAATTCCTATCTCTAAAACTAATCCTAGGATTAGAGTTAAAATCATTATCTGTTAGTCCACCTGGTTGATGTTCTAATCTATTCATGATAGTAAACTCTTCGTTTAATATTAGTTTGCCATTTTTGTTTGGAATGTTTTGAGAGCAAGAAACGATAAAAGTTTGACTATCAAAGTCTGTATTTTCTCTCCATCCTTGACCGCTTTTAAGGTCAAAACAAAAATAATGAGCAGAGTTTTTCTTACCTGATGTATGTTCAGCAAAAATATTATAATTAGATCTACTTAAAGATTCTAGTGGTTGATATTCAGTGAAACTTGAAATAATTCGAAATTCATCGGAAGAATTAAATTTTCCTGATTTAATCTGAAAGTTTAACATACCACCAAGTTGAGAACCATATTGTAAAGCACTAGCTCCACTAACATATTCAATTTTTGAAACCGCTTCTATTGGAGGTGAATAATAAGACTCTGGATATCCAAGAGGATCTGCAGCAATTGGGGATCCATTTTGTCTTACACTAAGATGAGCAGAACGATTTGGATTTAACCCTCTTACGCCTATACCAATTTGAAGGCCAGCGGCATCACTTTCCCACATATTAACACCAGGAATTTTAGTAAATATAGATCTTGCCTGCACTTCTCCTGGAATCAAGATGTCTTGATCAACTCTTATTACACTAGATTTTATACCTCTATAAACAGAGCCCTTATCTATTGAGTTCATCCATTCAATTCCTGAATTAGACTCAGCTTCAACTTCGGCTGCCTTAAGATCTATTTGATTTGGAATAAGATTTATATTTAATGGAAACTGTTTAGAACTAGTTATAGAAGTGTAGTATGGATGAAAACCAAGGTATTGAACTGTTATGCTTACCGGATATTCACCTATATGTGTAATACTAAATTCACCAACTTCATTTGTAGTAACTCCTTTATAAAAATCTTTTGATTCAACCAAAACAGTAGCTCCGGGAACTTGAAGTCCTTCAGCTTTAACTGAGCCGTAAATTGTGTCTTGTTGGCAGTATGAAGATACCTGTATGAAATACACACTTACCAAAATCAAAATATTTCTAATATTTGAATAGATCACCACTTACTTTGTTTTCTAAATATTGGTTCTAGATTTTTATATTCAAGAGGCGAAATTACTGAGTCTAGAGGCAAAACATAATCTCGTTCTGCCCAAGTATTTTTTAACGCACTTAAATCTGTAAATGGCTCTATAAAAAGCTGGGATCTTCTTCCATTTAAGCTCGCCCAAACTTCTGCCCTAACCTTAATATCTCTGCCTTGTATTTCTAGATATTTATCTTTCAGTATTCTAGAAAATTGAACAAGCATGTCAGGTTGCGAGCTCATCATTTTTATTTGTGAACGAGTAAGCCAATCAGAAAGTATAATCTCTTCCTCAATTCCATTTGAATCCTTTATATAAAATTTTGCCCATGCAGGTTTCTCCATAAGCATCACCCTCCAACTAAACCTGTATCCAGACTCATGCCAGAACAAATTTCCAGGATACATTAGATAACGAAATGGAAACACGATTTGTATTACAATAAAAAAAATAGAAAACGATTTGTACAAAAAATGGCTACTACCTTGATGAGAAAATTTAGGCAACTTGAGAGCCTCGGGGAAAATATTCCAAAATTTTCGGTGTACTTCAGCTGGAAAGAAAATGGTTGCACAGCAAATCATAACCCATGGAAAAATACCAATTGGAAATAGAATCCAAGTTAGGATATGAAAAATGACTAAAATCCCATAAAACCATTTACGAAAATGTTTTGATAACAAGAAAAATGGAGCAGTGATGTCAAATAAAGCACCTCCCCAACTAAATAAATATGCTGTTGTTTTGTATTTAAACAACCAACCAATTATAGGAAGTTCAGCATGAGCAGGAAGCCACATCGCTAATGGCTGAGCATCTATAAGCCAATCTTGATTGAGTTTTGCAATACCTGCTAGAAAATAAACTAAACCAATAATAAACTTAAATAGGTTGAGCTGAATTTTAGGGATACTATATTTCTCTTGATGCGCACTAGAAAAAATCAATAAAAATGATAGTAATGAAACAAAATAATAATGATTTAAATAATTTGTCTTATCTAATAATTCAACATAGGTAAAACAAACGAAGAAAAGTGTGCATCCAAGTTTAAATAACCTTCCTGTAACAATAGAAAGACCACCTAGTAACATACCAAGAAACAAAAAACATGTCCCTAGGTAATTAGGCCGTGGTAAAAAATCGAATTCCTCAAATGGGAACGTTATTATTGGCGATAAGATTTGACAGTCTACCCAACCATAATAGATGAATCTTATGGTACTAAATAATACAATAAGACCAAATAAACGTCTGAGAGTAAATATAGGAGCTCCGTCAGTCACTACCTAATCTCCATCATTGTCTTGATATATTATATCAACACCTAAAGACCCCATCATATCCACCTTCCACAAAACAACTAAAGCTTGAAGTTCTAAATAAACATCTATAGCGTCCGACCTGTTATTAACAACATAATCTGACAATGGGTTTTGCAGTGTTAAAACCGCACTTTTAGAAGATGCTAATTGTGATAAAATATCGTCATTAAGAGCTGATCCATAATCATATTCTCCAAGAGTTATTAAATAATCATCCAAGCCAACACCTTCAATTTTCACACCATTAATATAATAATCTCCATTGTAAAGATCTTCAAACGCAATCAAAGCTTCATAAAGTAATTCTATACTATATGTATTTGCATAATATGCTTCTACGTTTTCAGGCAATGAATAACCAATATCAATTGAACCAGAAATTCCAACAGGAAGACCTAACTTTTGCTTTCTTACGTTTTGCTCATAAATCTGGTTAAAAGCATTTAACAAAGAGCTTAAAGAGCTACCTAATTCAGTTCCAGTTGAAGATTTAAAATCATCAGCATATGACTGTTCCCAATCATTATAAACTTCTGTAGAAAGTGCAACTAATTGATTAGTCAACATTAACAACCTATTAATTTCTTCATCTGTATGTTGATTTTTATAATTAAGTATATAATCAATAGCAGGTAAGCCAAAATGATCAAATTCAGAAACTGGAGGATTCCAACTGCCATTTTCAATATCTAACTCAATTTGAGCAATATCAACGGGATATGTATTGACGGTTACATTTAAAAGATTATTATATGCAGGCCCAAAGCCAAAAGGAGAAACTCTTTGCCAAGACATCCAAGTAGACTGCAGCTCTTCTCTACAATCATAAAGTGAAGACGACCCATCTGCATAATCGGAAACTATATCATGTAATTGAATTGTCGCTTCATTAAAATTATGATAACCTGGAATTATAATATTGTCGCAATAATTTTCAAGCAACTCAGATCTTTCAAAAGCAGATCCTGAATCGTCAGTTCCATTTCCACAACTATAAAATAAAAAACTTGAAATAATAGCTAAAAATAATACAGGACGAAAAATATTTCGCCCTGTATTAAACATATTGAACTGATTTAAAACGTCCATGTTCAAGTGATAATAAAATTATAAGTTATCACGATCTGAATCAGAAATACCTAATCCAGTTGCAATTTGATTACGAATAGAAAGAATATCCTCGCCTGAGAGGTTATTATAGTTTGACATAGCACTCATCATGTCATCGATTTCAACTCCACTGAAGGAAGGTTCTCCACCAAACTTAAGACCATGAATAAACGCTTCTGCTTCAGCTAGATGGTGATTCTTTACTCCTACAGGATCACCAGCAGAAAGATTTGCATATCCCTTGTTTAGGTAGTATATAGCAGTACCACCAACAGCTAATTCCATGTATTCACGTATTACAGAAATCTGCTCATCACGTGTGTCCATGTCATCAGCAGAAATTGCAGCACGCCCTGTTCTGAAAGCTTCATATAAAGCAGTTTGTGTTCCTAGCAATGCTTCTCTAGAACCGCCAGCATACTTACTCCAAAATCTTTCCCCGTCGTAATCGTCGTCAGTAAAGTATCCATATGCTTCGTCCCAGTGATGCTCCATTTCTGTGTAATATTCACCTTCTTCTGGAGTTGTGTTATCAACATTCATTTTGTCAGCTCCTAAGTAGTAGGTTGAAATGTTATGGTGGAAACAAGCTCCCATCAGACCTTTTTCAATTAGCTGAACCCATTCTTGACCTGTAGTAGAACTTTGAAGGTATCCATCGATGATTTCACCATCAGTACCACTGCTTGCAGCAGCTAATCCATCCATTAATGTCTCAAAGTAGGCTTGTATGTTGGTTGCATCAGGACGGCCATTACCAGTTTTACTCTTTAGATCTTTTGAAGAATAAGAAAAGTAATCTGTACCGTTAACATCATTTGCATACATATTTTTCATTTCCTGAGCATCTAATACTGCTCCAGAATTTCCAGTTTTCATGTATGTAGTTATCTCTCCAAGCATGTCTTTTCTAGCTGTTTGGCCTGAATAGCTAACTGTTGAGTTTCCATCGTCATCAGTAAATGTGTATGTGTCAGGAACTGTATACGACGAATCATCATCTGTAGAACATGAAGTAAACAATATTGAAGCGCACATAACGCTCATAAGTAAGTAAGAAATACGTTTCATTTAATTTTATTTTTTAATGCCGCAAATTTCACTTACAGCATACTTAAAATAAATACCCGATTCTAGGTATTTTTATTCATTCTAAATAAGAATAATGTGTTTGGAACTACTTACTTAATGTAACTTGTTTTTCTACGGTTCCATCTGAAAATACATGTAGTTGAAGGATATTTGGGGTAATTTCAACTTCTTGACCAAGAAGATTTAAAACCTTTACTAATTTTCTTTGAGAAGATTGATTTTCAAAAACAGACTCAGTATTATGATCGTAAAAATACCAATCAAACTTATGAGCTCTGTAAAGGTTACCTCCGTTATCATATTCTAGCTGAAATACTACCTCATTTTCAGGTGTTACTTCAACTATTACAGAACCAGTATCATAACCTTGAAGATTTCCAAAATCTATAAGAGTATTTCCATTTGGTAATCTTTGAGTAGAACCTATAGAAGGAGTGAAAAGCGAATCTGGATGAACATACTCCCATGTTTTAGTACAAGTCATTGCACTTAAATCAAGCTCATACTCAACAGCTCTTGAAAAATTTGGAACGCCTGTAAAATCGGAGCTGTGATTGCCATTATCATAAAGTAAATACTTGTTTTCTCCTAAGCATCTTAGAGTATGCTGGTGTGTAAAGGGGTAATCATTTACAAATTCAAAATCATTCTGAGTCCCACCCCATCTCCATATAATTTCACCTGTTGTTCTGTGGATTTTAGTTAACTCATCTAAATTTCTATTTGAAATTATGAAATGGCCATCATCGTCTATATCAACTGAATTTGTATGAATAAAATTTAACTCATCATTAGTCCATGGCGCTAGGTGTTGATTTTCAGTAACGTGAAAGTGATCCCAACTTGACCACTCAAAAATCAAATTGTGATCTGCGTCTAATTCTTGTAGAATCACACCTTCAATTAATGCGTTAGGGTCACCATCTTCAACTACAGTATCCATAGCATATGGCTGAACATCATATGCAAATAATACATATCCTCCATCCTCTAAAGCGATGAAATCATGATTGTCGGCTTCAAAACCATTAGCACAGTATACAGAATCAACCTCCTGACCTAAAGAATCCATAACAAACCAAGCTTTAGTTGATCTATCGAAATAAGTTAAATGATTGTTATCATTGACTTTAAAATCCCCACCTTTCATTCTCCAATTCTCAACAAACAACTCCTCTCCGTCTGGAGAAATTATCATCACATTTCTAGGATGATCCCCACCTTTTTTGAAAAACAGATTACCCTGATAAGCGTCAGGTGTATTAATTACAATTTCATAGTTGGTTTGAGCTTCAAGAGCGTAACCAAAACAAACCAATAGAATGAATAATAGTTGTCTCATGTTCCCAAAGTTACACCTCTTTCTTTCCTTTTATCCTATTCAAAAGACTTTTAAAGTAATCTTCACCATCTCTATCATCAGGACCTCTTTTGGTCTTTGACATTAGATATTCTCCATTTTCTTTTTCAGTTAAAAGGAATGAGAATATATACCCCTCATGCTCTCCTTCACTGTTTTTAAACACACCAAACCTCAAATCATTGAAGAGCAACCCTTCATCTGATTGAGTTATACAGAAATAATCATCGCTAAACCACCTTAAGGCCTTTAATGTTGGATCAGTATCTAAATTCCTAAGTAGATGATGATTTTTGTCTATTGCTAGAAAATCAACCGGCATTTCGTCTAAAAAAGAGTACTCACCAATATGATATTGCTCATTAGATTCTGCAGTGCAAGTCCAAAGAATATTATTTAATAATGTTGCGTTGGTGGAATATCTAATCGCATCAATAGATGCTCCTTTAAGCTCATTTTCAAACTGAGTGTTAATCCTAGTTTTATTAACTATTGTTACACTTAAGTATAGGCAGCTAATTATTAAGCCGATGTTGTTTAAGCTTGATCTCCATCTAGAATCCCTATTAAAAAAAGTAGCTGAAATTAAAAACGCTAAAAAAGGGACTGTATAAAGTGGGTCTGCAACTGCAATTGTTCCCCAACTAACTTTATAATTTGAAAACGGAGCAAAAACCTGGGTTCCATATAATGTGAAGCAATCAAGAATTATGTGAGTGATAAATACCCAGAACATCATCCATTGCCATGCTCTAGTTGACACCTCCGGTTTAATCCAATTTCCACTTAGATACTTTCTAAAGACATGTCTTGCAAAAATACCAAGAACAACAAGTGACGAAATTACCATAATCACCATATTCTCGTTTGAGAAGATGCCGGCCAAGAAATGAATCACTTTCAAAATTACCAAACTCGCTATGAGCTTTGTAGTAATTGCAATAAGTTTATGATGTTTTGAAGCATATAATTTAGAAACTAATGTCCCAAAAACAAATGCTCCAATTACACAGAAAAACAACGAATGCGTAATACCTCGGTGCAATAACAATCCCTGCAAATCGGTCATGAAATAATTACCTATTACATCTAGATCTGGAATTGTACCAGCAACAGCCCCCCAGACCATTGCTCTATTTCCAATTTTCTTTCCTAGTATTACCTCACCGACTGAAGCTCCTAGGGTGATTTGACTTAATGAATCCATTATTTGTTTTGGAAGTAACTAAACTTAGTATGGTGAATTAACACATCTAAATCCTTTTTGATTTGCTTTGATTTGACAACCGGCAAATTTAACTCTAGAAGCTTTTGTTGAATGGTATAATATTTATCTGATATGTATTTAAAAAACTTTTATTGATAATGATTTACAGAAAATTTTTTAATTTTGTATAATATTTGTCTACTAAAGCTATACAAAATGAAAAAAATATTAATTATTGGAGGATCATCTGGAGTAGGTGAAGCAATTACAAAAAAGGTCGCTGCGAATAATAATGTGATTGCGACCTATAGAAATAATTTTAAAGAAAACACAGAAAATATTGAGTACAAAGAATTTGATGTTATTGAAAATCAGCCAGAAAAATTGGAAATTGATGGCCCACTTGATAGTATCATTTATTGTCCTGGAACTATAAATCTTAAACCGTTCCACCGCTTTTCAGAACAAGAACTTATTGATGACTTTAAAATTAATGTTATTGGTTTTTTGAAAATATTATCCTTTTTTAAAAAAAACTTGCTCAACCGAGAAAATGCGTCTGTAATTCTTTTTTCATCCATCGCAGCACAAAAAGGAATACCATTCCACACACAAGTTGCATGTTCTAAAGGTGCAATAGAAGCTTTAACACGAACATTAGCAGCTGAACTAGCTCCAAAAATCAGAGTAAATGCTATAGCTCCCTCACTGCTTAATACGCCATTAAGCACAAAGTTTTTAAATACTGAAAAAAAAATTGATGCAAATAAAGATAGACATCCAATGAAAGAAATTGGAGACCCAAATGATATTGCAACATTGGTTGATTTTTTAATAAATAATCAAGCAAAATGGATGACTGGCCAAGTGATTAATTTTGATGGAGGTTTGTCCACATTGTAATGACAATGGATAAATTATATGGTTTTATATGGAAATATAAGATGCAAATTTTGTGTCTTTCACTTTTGTTTATATTGGCTTGTGTAATAAAACTTAAAGATTTTAAAATCTATTTTGAATCTGAAAGAATTATAAAAGAACTAACCACTGAAAGCTTTACTAATCGAGACGCAAAGAATCTAAATAATGAAAACATATTTCTAGCAACAATCAGAAATAACAACAAATATGAATACGAAGATTTTTTACATCTTAAGGATCAAATAAATGAAATAAAAAAGCTTAAAGAAATTAAAAGAGTTTTTAGCATTCTAAATGAGAAAACTATTTCCAAAACAAGTGTATTTCCTATTCCAAGAAACAAATTATCTTTAAGAAATAAGGACACATTTAAGACAACAATTGACTCAACTAGTTCTTTTATAAGTAATGACAAAAAATCTATTTTAATACTTTTCGAGACGAATCCAGATTTCATCAAAAGTCCAGAGCATTTATTGGATTCAATCAGTATCATCCTTGAAGAAAAAGACTTAACTATAAATTATGCAGGCAGAGTGCCTAGTGAAATTTATTTTCAAGAAAAAGTATCTAAAGAATTTATTCTACTTGCAATTCTAAGTGCAATGTTCTGTTTAACCGCAATATACTATTACACAAAAAATATTGCGATTTTATTTATGTCATTTTGTTGTGTTTTAATGACAATATTGGTGAGCACTGCAATGTCTTTATTTTTATTTGGTGGTATAGAATTATTCATGATAATATCACCTGCAATTTTTTTTATTGTTACTGTCTCGGATATAATGCATTTAGTCAATTCTAAACACGAGTATAATGACAAAAAAGAAAGATTTCTAAATAGATTAAAAGAAGTGGGAAAGCCCGTTCTAATTACTTCGTTTACAACAATGATTAGTTTTTTCTCTTTTGTTCTTATTGACATTACTCCATTAAGTCATTTTGGGATCATAACAGGTTTAGGAATTATGATTGCCCTTTTTTTCTCAGTATTGTCCTATGCATTCATTGTAAATCACAATTATGACAAAATTAGACCTGCACTCAGTGCAAAGAGATTAATTCACAATTTTATAGAATTATTACAAAATCAAAAAATGGTAGTATTTCCTGCTCTTGTAATAGCATTCGTGTTCTCCTGCATTAAAATAAATGATGTAAAAATTGACAACTACCTACTTGATGAATTAAATCCATCTTCTGAATTTTATCAAACTAGTAAGTATATAGATGATAATTTTGGAGGTATAAAACCAATTAGTATATCTGTTGATCCAAAAAGTAAAAATTTCAATAAAAATT
>CEUK01026930.1_pt1 | contig 11564 bp, 11 predicted proteins | sample 356451 | NCBI WGS metagenome assembly CEUK01 (sample SAMEA2622843, study PRJEB7988) | marine metagenome | isolation source: saline water (ENVO:00002010), including
AAATGGATGAAGATTGCTCAGGCTTTTGCCGGACCCGCTACGGATGGACCTGAGCCGCGCTAATTAGGAATTATTAGCTTCTAACAAATCGTTGGCTTCTTGGACTAGTTGTTGTCCTTGTTCAATAAGGTCTTGGAAACGACCAAGGTCTCCATTTGCTAATGCCTCATTTGCGTTCGTGAATGCTTCCTGGGCTTGAGCTAGTAGTGCTTCGAGTTGAGTGCTTTCTGGTACTGGAGTTTCGGTGTCAGTTTGTGGGGGGCTATCTGTTTGTGGATCAGTTTCCTCTATTTCCTGAATGGGGAGTATTGGTGAGGAGATGGATCCGTTTAGGCTAATTGGAGTTACGTTGCTGCAATCATCGCCAACTTGGTTGTCGGGAACTAACAAGGCTCCGAGTACGAGTTCGACTGATGCACATATTCTGACGCGTTCCCCGTAGGCAGCGATTATTTGTTGGACTGCAGGTTGGCTTCCGCTTGCTTCCACGTACATAGGTCGAAGATACAGTAGTACGTCTTCCTCCCCGTTATTTCCCTCTAATGGGATGAGGAGCATATTCCCTAATTTGACTCCTGACCCTCGCTGGCCAAGTAGTGTCGTTGTTTCAGCTACAACAGGGTCAGCTAGCATGCTTCTGTTTGCAATGACAGGACCGTCGACTTTAAGACCAGGGACGGTGTAGGAGATTAGGTTTCCTTGTCCTTGTTCATTGATCTGTGCGACCATGAAAGCCTCGAGTTGTTGTCGGCTGTCATCGCTTGATCTTGGGACGAAAGGACGCATTAGAACGAAATCTTGTTTTTGTTCTTGAGGGACTTGCATTTGGACATAGTAGGGATCCATGCGTTGTCCTGATGCGAATGTAACAAATCCAGTGCTTGTAACGATTGCTGTTGGGGCGTTTTCTAGATCATCTCCTGGGTCAAGTGAAACTACCCAAGCTCCGGCTGCTTCATAGAAGTCATTTGGGTCATCTAGGTGATAGCGACCCCACATGTTGGTTTGGACTTTGAAGAGGTCTTCTGGGTACCGGAGGTGGTCTGCTATTTCTTCTGGCATGCTTGTCTCAGATCCGTCTTCTGGGAAAGCGATGGTGAATAAATTCGGGAATGCCTGCATGTAAGCATTAATGATTGGGTCTTTTTCATCTATTACGTAGAAGGTGACATCTCCGTCATATGCGTCTATGACGACCTTTACCGAGTTGCGTACGTAATTGAAATCTCCAGCTAGTCCACTGTTTCCAGGTACCGAGTTTCGGTCAGCTGTTTGGGAGTAAGGGTAGAAACTTGTTGTTGTGTATGCGTCGATTATGAACTTGATGCGACCGTCAATGATTACTGGGTATGAGTCGGCATCATATTCGAGGAAGGGGGCCAATTCTTTGGCTCTTTCGCTTACATCCCTGTTGAAGAGGAATTTAGAGTCGCTGTTTATTAGTCCTGAGAAGATTGGGTTTAAATCTCCAAATCGTAGAGCGAATGCAAGGCGTCTGAAGAAGTTTCCAGCTTTTACACCGTCATTGCCGTCGTATCTGAATAGCAGGTTTTCGCCTGAGCCATCACTGCCTTCGCAGGTGTTTGATGAAGGTGTGTCTTGGGTTTGAACGTCTTCGGCTCCTGTTAGGGCGAAGTCAATTTCACAACGTTCTGTGTCGACGATGGCGTATCCGCTTAGTTCTTCACCGACGTAGATTCTTGGTTGTTCTAGGTCAGCGACTATTCTGTCGGTGTTTACGGTTGCCGGTAGGCCGCTTATGACGAAATCAGGTTCTCCTTGCGCTGTTATGGTATTTGCTGGGGCTAGTGCTACTCCGTATCCATGGGTGAAGGCCACATGCTGGTTTTCCCAGCCTGAGTTGACTCCTTCGAGGTTTAGTTCTCTAGCTGCGATGACTACTGTTCGTATGTCTCCGTCAATTTCGTATCTGTCGACGTCAAGGTCGTCTGCGAATCGGAACTGTTCCCTTTCTACTTCGAGTGCTTGAAATGTGGGTGAGACGATCGCAGGGTCTAGTAATCGGAGATTATTTAGTGTGTTTGCATTCTGTTGGAGAACTTCTGCTGTTAGAGCATTTTCAACATTTGGTATGAAGGTTCGTTCAGTAATGTTTGCGGTTTCGCCTACGGAGAGCCCATACGCTGTTCTAGTGGCTTCGATATTTCGTTCAATGTATTGTGCTTCGCGGGAGGATTCTGATGGTTCCACGACGAATCGTTGGTATATGGCTGGGTATATGCTTCCGATTGCGATCGTTACAAAAGCCCAGAGGCCTACTGCGACGACTGGGAGTACCCAGCCTCGTCGCCAGATGTTGATGATGAGTAGGATCACTGCTGCTATGGAGATAAGTATTAGGAGTTTGATTGCTGGTAGCTGGGCGTTGACATCTGTGTAGCTGGCTCCGTCGACTACTCCACGGTCTGAGAAGTTTAGTGAGTAACGTTGGTACCAGTAGTCTGCTGCTTTGATTAAGGCAAGGATTGCTAAGAGGACTGAGAGGTGCCCTTTGACTGGGGCAGTGACACGATCGCCTGGTGTGTTGATGCGTATTCCGCCATTTAGGTAGTGGGCTGCGGCTGTGATGATTAGGACGACGATGAATGCTGTGAACATCCAGTTGATGAGAAATTTTATGAATGGGAGTTGGAAGACGTAGAAGCCAATATCGAGGTTGAATTGTGGGTCTTTGACTCCGAAATCTTGGCGGTTTCGAAAAAGGATCCAGTCTTGCCATCTACTGGCGGTTCCTACGCCGAGGAAGAGGGAAAAGAGTCCAGCGACTGCTATTCGAAATAATCCGGCTCGCGGACCTATGGTGTCGTGGTACCGGCTGACGAAGTCTTCTTCTGGTCCCATAGGTCTGTTACGGGGTGCTATTCGGTCAGCGACGAAGAGGTTTACCCAGAATAGAAGAAAAGTGAATGCTATGAAGACGAGCGCTAACCCTACTTTTGCGAACAGTACTCCTCGCCATACTGAGGTGAAACCTAACGAGTTAAACCATAGGTAATCTGTATAAAATCCGGCTATTCCTCGTAGTGAAACGATAAGCACAATGAGGGCAGCAATTGAGAGAGCAACGATAAATCGGAACTTTCGAGAAACTCTTCGGGTTGGGTTTGGTCGTGATGGGGTTCCGCTGATGTCAGACATTAAATTTTCCTACGACCATGCTTTAGCCAAGTGCATGCTCTTAGTTTATCTTGATGGTGCTTGCTTACTCTAATTGTTTTCGTTTTCTGCAATAGCTTCTGCGCAAGTTAGGTATCCGTCATTGGGATCAATAATGGGGTCACTCTTTTCTGGTATTGGTAGTTTTAGATTTTCTGCTATTTGTAAGCCGTTGCCGCCAAATGTTGAGAGTTCAATTATTGCGTCGTTGAATGTGCTGACGCATCGTACTTCAAATCTTTCTGCAGCTATTCGTTCAACAGTTGAGAAGCCAGCTGGTGGAACGAGGAAAACATCAATTCCGGATCGTGCTGCTGCTTCTGCTTTTTGTGCGTAAGCGCCGACTGATCCCACGTTTCCGTATTGGTCTATTGTTCCTGTTGTAGCTACTGAAAGTCCTCCGGTTAATTCGCCTTCGGTGAGCGTGTCCACAATTGTCAAAGCGAAGGCTAGCCCTGCTGAGGGACCTCCGACTCGTCCAACATCGATTGTGATATCAAATGGTATATCTGCAGCGAGCGGGGTTTGGATAACGACTCCAAGGAATCCGGTGTTGTCAAGAGTCGGATGAGTGGTCAGGGCAATTTCTTCAGTATTGACTGGTTGGTCTGTGGTAGGAGTTTGGAAGGTTCCTTCCATTCTTTTGTATCCGATGCTTACTATCTCTCCAGGTTTTTTGGACTTGATGGCATCACCTAAATCTTTGGGGCTCTCTACTTTGATTCCTTCTACTTGTACGATGAGGTCACCTAACTGCAGAAACGTACCGGCTGGGCTATCAGAAACAATTTCGACAACGTAAGCTCCATCAACTTCTGGGACGATTTCATATCCGAGATAGTTTGCAGCAACAAGTGACGCTGTGTCTTGAGATTGTTGCATCATGAAGTTATTAATTTTTCTTGTTTCTGCTTTTGTTTTATCTCCGTAGAAATCTTGTCTATCTCTGAGTTCTCGAATCTCATCATTTTTTGCTTGAAGCCATTCCCATATTGTGAGCGAGTCTGACTCTATTGTCACCGTTGTGAATTTGATTTCGCCTACAGGTTCAAAAGTATCTGTTCCCTCTATATTTATTTTTTCGATTGTTGTGGGAGCACTCCCAGGTGAGAGAGCGACAACGTCTACCCCAATGAACGACACTGGAACGAATCGGATAAATAAAACTGCTGATATTGCAAAAAGCAATACCCCTAAGAAGATTTTTTCGCTTTTCTTCATTGGGTTACGTTTGGTGTGTGTATTGAATTCTTGAGCGTTTTGCTGTTCTGTCATAGAAGAAGAGATGGAGTTCTTTCAGTGTATGTTCGTTCGGCGTGGTTTTGTCTTCAGGTGAGGCAATGATTAAGAAAACAATTATGTTTTGAATGTTCTATTATTAATGGTGTCTTCAATCATTGAGGAGTTACGTGACCGACCCGCTTCGACAACCTCTTTCAGGCCCGCTGGGGTTAACAGAACGTCTTTCGAAACATAAGGCTGTAACGGGTTTGAAAGCGCGTGTCCGATGGTACGAGAGGGTGATGAGTTTTATTGGGTTGCTAGTTCTTGTAGGGATTATGGGTTTACTTTTGGCTTTGAGTGTTGGTCTTGTAGCTATTGGTGGAAGAATTTTGCTTGACGTGATTGTGAGTTGATTCGTGAGTTGTGAGGAAGATGCTCTGGAATTTACTCATTTAGGAATTGAACGCCGTCAGCAACTCGTTCAACTGGCGAGAGAAGGTGATCTGTCTTTAGCGAGAGAGTTATGTGGTGATGGTGATCCTCGGGTTCGGGCATCGTCAATAGCGGTTCTTTCGGAAAACGATGCGTTAGATGAGTCACTGATCGCTCTAGGGTTGAGTGACCCTAACCCTTTAGTGAGGATGTCAGTGGCGCGTGCAGCTGCTCAGAACTCTTCGATATCTGTGCTTGAGCTTTTGAGTGATGAGGACTCTTCAGTTGTTGAGATTGCGTGTTGGGCAGCCGGTGAGCAGACAGAACATAATGATTCAATCATCGAGGCTCTATCTGGGATTGCATTAGAGCATGAGGATGCGTTATGTAGGGAATCGGCTGTTGCTGCGTTAGGGGCGTTAGGGAACGTCAGAGGCTTGGAAAGTATTCTTAAGGCTACTCAAGATATTGCGACTGTGAGGCGAAGAGCTGTTATTGCGTTGGCTCCTTTTGAGGGTCAGGCTGTGACTGATGCTTTGCAGCTTGCACTTGGTGATAGAGATTGGCAAGTGCGGCAGGCTGCAGAGGACCTGACCACATATTTATCAGAGTAAGTTACCTTCTTTGTCTCAGTGATGGGTCGTCCATAAACATTGCACGGACTGATTCAAATGATTCGATGCATCGGCCTGCGCCGAGGACAACTGCTTCTAATGCGTTGGGCACAATGTTGACAGGTACATCTGTTTCTTGACTAAGTCGAGTGTCGAATCCTTTGAGTAGTGATCCGCCTCCTACAAGGTTTATTCCTTGCACGATGATGTCTTGCGCGAGTTCTGCTGGGGCTTGCGATAGGCATGAAACTGCGCAATCGATCATTGCTGTAACGGATTCATCGATAGCTGACCGAATCTCTTGGGGAGAAACAACAATGACCTCTGGAAGGCCACTGGCGATATGTCTTCCACGTACCTCAGCTCGGAGTTCTTCATCAATTGGAGCGGCGGAACCTATGGTTAATTTGATTTGTTCAGCAGTTCGTTCGCCGATTGCTACACCATATTCAGCCTTGATGAAGTTTTGGATTGCTGTATCTATATCGAATGAACCGACCCGTACAGCTTCGAGGGCGACAACGCCTCCCATTGAGATAAGTGCTGTTTCTGTTGTGCCACCACCCACATCTACGATGAGGTTCCCCATGGGTTCATTGATTGGTAGACCTGACCCGATCGCGGCAGCGAGCGGTTGTTCAATGAGTCGTGCATCTGCGGCGCCTGCTCTTCGGGCGGCTTCGGTGACCGCTCTTCGTTCAACCGCTGTGATTGCTGATGGTACACAAATAACAACTCTCGGTCTGTTAAAACGAGAGACGCCGACGCGCTCAAGTAAGAGACGTATCATTCGTTGCGTTACATCAAAGTCTGTGATTGCTCCATGGCGTAATGGCCGGACCGCAACGATGTAGGCGGGGGTTCTTCCGATCATTTGCCAGGCTTCTTCACCCATAGCGAGGACTTCGTTTGTGTTTTCGTTGAGGGCTATTACGGATGGTTCATTGAGGACGATGCCTCTTCCTCGTGAATAGACAAGCGTGTTTGCAGTTCCGAGATCTATAGCGAGGTCACGTGCCATTATTCGTTACGTTTTCTCTTCGTGTCGGGTGCTATTGCGTCTAGTCCAGCGCGGAAATCTTCAATCGATGAATTGAAACTAGTTTTCCTTTCACGTGTGAAGACCCAGATGACTAATGTTCCTACAACAAAGACTACCGCTGCCGCACCGAGGAATAATAAGGGGCTCATTAGCGAACTTCTCCTTCATCAAGTAGTTCTTCTATTTCTTGAATGTGTTGTGGTTCTAGACCCCAACTTTCACCACTTTCCCAGATTTCTCGTTTCCATATGGGGACGGTTGACTTTAATGTGTCAATGCAGAATCGTGATGCTTCGAAGGCGTGATCTCTGTGCGGTGAACTTACAGCGATGACTACTGCAGAGTCGCCGATTTCGACTTTGCCGATTCTGTGGATCATCACAATTTTGACTATGGATGGCCACTGGGTTCTTGCTCTGTCAGCTATGGCTTGAAGCCTTGGGATTACTTGTTGTTCGTACGCTTCGTATTCTAGGACGGTGACGTTGTTTCTTCCTTCGCTGTGGTTGCGTGCTATGCCGTTAAAACTGACTATTGCGCCTGTGGAGGGGTCTGACACCCAGTGGGTGGCTTCGTCAACTGGGAGAGTTTCTGCGCTCAAGCCGATCCAGGTATTGTCGGTTTTGGAAGTTTCCATGTTTCTATGTTAGGGGTGCTGGCTTGTCTCTACTCCTTGAGGGTTTAATTCTTGTGTTTTAGTGGGTGCAGATTATTTTGAGGACTTTTGTCCTAAGGTTTTGGAATGGGTGGAGATTCAGAGGAAGATTATTTTATTTTGCCTCCGCCTGCGTTGGAGAATCGGTTGTGGCGTCATCCGGCCGAGGTCGGTCAACTGAAGCGAATGAAACGTTCGATGGGGTATTTCCGTTTGTTTGGGAAGGCTGCGGTTGCTATCGGTGTGTATCTTTTGTGGGGTAGAGACTTCTTGAGCTTCGTGTTTTAATTCTCGTCCCTTAGGTGCTGTATGAGGCGAGAAATGAGGAATGTGATGAGCCCTCCTACGAGGATTGCGCCGATGAGGGAGGCTCGTTGTCGTTGCTTGGCGTTCATGTTTGACCATGGTTTTGCTGGTGTGCCGTCTATGTATGCTTCGGCGTTTGTGTAATCGGGTTGCCAGCCGGCATCTTTGAGTCGTTGGTTGGAGATGATCCATGGGTGCATGGTGTAGGGGGTTAACCCGGGAGGGGTTGGCGCTATTTTGTATCGCCAGGAAAATCGGCCGAGTTTGTCGGCCATTTCTTCTTTGAGTCGTAGTCGTGGGATTCTTCCGCTGAGTTCTTTACATACTTCTGCTTCGATGTATCCATCGGGGGCTACATTGTAGGCTCCGCTTAGGTCTCCCCTGCTTGCGAGACATACAGCGGATGCTAGATCGTCGAGGTGGAGAAATTGGGCGGGTGGGTCGTTATCCCCGGCATCAATGATTGCTGATGCTTTGAGTGATCGGGCGACCCAGCTTATTTGTCCTTTTGCTAGCGCTGTTGTTGGGCGCAGGATGACGACTTCAGCGTTTGGATGTTTGGATTTCCATTCGGTTGCGATGTTTTCGATTTCGGTTTTTACTGAGGCGAATGAGAAATCTGGATTTGGGTTGATATCTGCGTTCTCGGTTATTGGTATTTCGTTTGTCGGCCATGCGCCGTACACCATGGCTGATGACAGGAGTACTATTTTTTTGATTCCGACTGCTGATGCGGCTTCAAAGACTCGTCGTGTTGCGTCTATTTCTGCGCCGCCGGCATCCATTCCATCGCTGCTGGGTCCGAATGATGTTGCGAGGTGGATGAGCGAATTTGCTCCTTCGAAGACTGGTTTCAAGTCGTCTGTTTGGAGGTCTAGTTGGTGGTGGTAGACGCGTCTGTGATTGGGCATTTCAGGGCGTGTATCGATAGCGAGTATTGCTGCGACGCCGTCTGTTTCGGCGAGTGTTTTGCATACACGTGTTCCGATGGACCCTGCTGCTCCTGTGACGATAAGCGTTTCCATAGCCTCCCTCAACTTTTGGCTGTTGTGTTTTCGCTTTGCTCTTGGGTACTTGCACTTTACCTAAAAAAGGCTTTCTCGGCGATTTTTAGTCAAGTTTTCGAATTTCTTGAGAGAAACAGCGCCAAAATTCTAATCGTCTTGGATTGTGGCTTAATTTCTTGTGCTGAAGTTTATAAACTAAGAGTAACGATTTTGTTATAGAGGTTGCGCATGGACAATGATAACCCTTTTGAAGGTATCCCTTTCTTTGGTGATTTTGAGAAGTTATTTGGTGGTGGGGGGCAAGACCATTGGTCAACTGCAAAGCAAATCGCTGTGCAAATGGCTGCTGGTGAGGAAGGAGATTCTAATGTTGACCCCTCTCATAGAATCGCCCTTGAAGAGTTATCTCGTGTTGCGCAGTTACACGTCTCGGATGCTACTGGTTTGGAGTCTCGCAATGCGACGGTAGTGCCTGTGACACGAACTGAGTGGGCGCATACGACTATTGAAGCGTATCAACCGCTATTTGAGGAATTGAATGCGTCATTGGGTAAGAGTTCGCGCAACGAAATTGAAAGCAGCGATCCGATGGGGGCAATGTTTGGGCAGATGATGCAATTTCTGGGTCCTATGATGCTTGCTATGACGGCGGGTTCAATGGTTGGTCATTTAGCGCAGCGTGCGTTGGGGCAATATGATCTTCCGATTCCGCGCGAACAAGATGCGCAGGTCAGGATCATTACCAGAAATGTTGAAACTTTCGGGCAAGAGTGGAGTCTGCCATCCGAAGAATTATTACTGTGGGTGTGTTTGAACGAGATCACCTACTACACCATTTTCCAATTGGACCATATTCGCAAACGGTTTAGTGATTTACTGATGGAATATGTGGGTGCGTTTGAAAGTAACCCTTCTGGGCTTGAGGAGAAGTTGCAACAAATTGATATGACGTCTCCGTCAGCTATTGAGGATTTGCAGAAATCGTTGGGTAGCCCAGAAGTGATTTTGGGAGCGATGCAAAGTGAAGAGCAGAAGTTTATTCTGCCAGAACTTGAAGCAGCAACAGCGGTGATCGTTGGGTATGTTGACCATGTAATGGATTCAGTGGGTAAGGGACTTATTGGGTCGTATGAACAAATTACGGAAGCGATGCGTCGTCAACGTGTTGAGGCCGATCCGTCTGACAGGTTTATTGAACGATTGTTGGGCCTTGAACTGACTCAAGCTCAGGTCGATAGGGGCACGAATTTCGTGAATGGGGTTCTTGAACGGGCTGAGACTGCGGGTTTGCGTCGTTTGTGGGAGGATTCGAAAAATTTCCCTACTCCAAATGAAGTGGATGCTCCTGGTTTGTGGTTAGCTCGTTTGGATATTCTTGACTGAACTCTTTTAGAAGAGTTTGAAATTGTCGTCCTCTGGGTCTTGTGGAAACGGATTGAATGGTTCTAGTTTTTTCTCCATGATCGGTGGTTTTTGTTCTTGCCGTGGTTCCTCGATTTTGGGTTGTTCTTCGATATCTGGTTTTTGAATTAAGTTTTTTAGGAGACCCAGTATGCCTTCCGTTGTTTGTTGCGTTCCCGAATTGTTCCCTAGTAGGTAGGTGATTGCTGCTGTTCCGCCAGCGATGGCGAGCATGAGGAAGCCGAGTCGTGCTGGGAGTGTGAAGATGACGGGTATGAGCGCTGCGAAGACCCAAATGAGTTGAAAACGTGTTTCGAATCGTGCGAATGATCGCCCGTAATTGGCGTCGGGTGCATCGCGTTGGACGATTGAATCAAAGGCGAGTTTTCCTGAGCTGACTGATAATCCGACTGCTAGGCCTACGACGAGGGCGCCGCTTATTCCCCCGGCCCATAATCCTAGGATGGCAATGCTGGTTATCGTGAGTAGGGCGCCGAGTAGCATTCGTTCTTCGCTGATTCGTGTTCGTATTTTGGGTGCGATGATTGATCCGATTAGTCCGCCGATGACGCTGCATGCAACGACTGCTCCGAGGGCTATGGCTGAGGAGCCGTCTGCGCCGATATCTGTTGCTAAGAGATCCTCATGGAGTTTGCTGCCAGTTGCTGTTCCTATACCTGAGAGGTCTAGGTCATCAGTTCCGCCTCTATATGCAAATGCTACGAGGAAGGTGAAGAAGCCAATGATGCCTCTGAGAACTCCCATGCTGTTAGCTGCTCTAGTGATTCCTGCAGAGCGGAGTTCTTCTTTTTCATCTTCTTGTTCAGCTGTTGGTGCGATAGTTGTTTTGGGTAGGCGAAGAGAGGCTAGACCGGCAAAACCGAACGTTATCGCTGCGAGGACAACTGACCATCCTGGTCCTCCTATGAGTTGGGCTAGGGCGGCAGGTGCCGCTCCGCAGAAGCCAGCAATTCCTGATAAGAATGCGAGTCGGGCGTTTTTCTCTACGAGCTGTTCATGTGTTTCTACAGTGGTTGGAACGACTGCTGCTTTAGCGATGGCATAACTTTTTTGTAAAACAAGGATTGTGAACGCTAGTGGGAATAGGAAAAGTGAGTCAAGGTTTGAGACCATGAGTGCAGCTGTGATGACGCGTAAAATGTTTATGGCGAGGATCATGAGTCTTCGTCCACCTGCATACCGGTCAATGACTGGGCCAATTAGTGGGCTAACTACAGCGAATGGGGCGATTGTTAACGCGAGGTAGAGGCCTACTCTCCATCGGGCAGCGCTTGGATCAATGGAGAAGAATAACGAACCGGCGAGGGCGACTGTAATCATTGCATCGCCGGCGGCTGAAAGGGCGTGGACTCTGCTTAGTCTCACAAAAGGTGAAAGAACAAATTTTCCTTTATTTGTTTTCGCAGCTGATGTGCTTACTTCGCCTTTGAAGAAATCAGGTTGTGTTTCAACGTTGTCATCCACGTAACAATTCTAGGAGTTAAAGATTCAAATGCATAAAAAATTTAAGAGTGTTTATGCGTCGGCGTATTTATAACCTAGTCCCCGAATTGTCAGTATGCGTTTGGGTTTGCTTGGATCGGTTTCTATTTTCGATCGTATTCTCCTTATATGAACATCAAGAGTTTTCATGTCACCGTAATAGTCGACGCCCCAAATATGGTCTATGAGGATTCCGCGAGTCA
>CEUK01056018.1_pt1 | contig 11562 bp, 8 predicted proteins | sample 356451 | NCBI WGS metagenome assembly CEUK01 (sample SAMEA2622843, study PRJEB7988) | marine metagenome | isolation source: saline water (ENVO:00002010), including
AGAGGATGAGGTTATAAAAACTTCTTTTGCATTTTCTAATTCTGATAGAGGTATCCTTTCTACTTTTGTTTTAATGCCCTCATTATTAGCAATATCAAGAATACTTTTTCTTGTAATTCCATGAAGAACCTCTTTCTCAGGGGCAGTAAGTAAAGCACCATCATTATTTACTAGAAAAACATTCGAGGTCGGAGCTTCTGTAATGAAACCATCTTCATCGGTGAGTATAATCTCATCATACCCATTCTTCTTAGCTTGCCATTTTGCAATCATTGAAGAGGTATAGTTTCCTGCGATTTTTATCTGAGGCGGTATAATATCCGATCTTCTTTGATGCTTTTCTTTTTCTAACCATACACTTAACTCTTTAGATGAGTGAAAAGGCTGGGTATTTTTAGATATAATATCTTCTTGCGGATCATAAGCTGCTATGGCAACTGTAGAAAAGGGATCTTGAGGAACAACATCAACTTCAATAGAGGAAATATAAACACTTATTTTGACAAATTTACTTCCAGGATTTTTCCTGACAGTTTCTTTAATTGCTAATTGAACATCCTCTGGAGAATAGCCTAAAGGTATTCCTGCCAATGTACATGAAGTAAAAAGTCTATCAATATGATCACTCAAACGAAAAAGAGAAATTACTCCCTTATTATCAAAAATAGGAATAAAGCCAAAGATCAAGGATCCTCGTTGATGAGAATGCGATAAAATATGAACTTTAGCATCTTCCCAATTTATATAATCTCCATTTATCCAAATTTTTCTTTGCAAATATTATTCCTTAAGTTAAGAATCAAATTTTAATTTAACCTAAAATTATAATGTTTCAAATTCTTATAAATTCATGGATTGGTCTTGGTATAATAACATTCATAACTCTTTTATTTATAAGCGCACCTTACGGCCGTCATATTAGATCTGGTTGGGGGCCTTTACTGTCGAAGAGAGCTGGATGGATTCTCATGGAGACACCTGCTCTTTATGTTATGTGGTTATTCTTTCTTTTCTATGGTGATTTTAATAATATTGTTCTTGTAATATTTTTATTTATTTGGTCTATCCATTATACAAATCGAAGTATTATTTGGCCTTTTTTAATTGATAAGAATGGTTCTATGCCTTTAGTTGTCGCTCTACTCGCTTTTATTTTTAATGTTTTTAATGCTTCTTTTCATGGTTATTGGTTTTTCTTTATGGACAATCACTATGATATTTCTTGGCTTTTAAGTTCAAATTTCTTAATTGGTTTTAGTATTTTTATTTTAGGAATGTTCATAAACGTTCACTCAGATAAAATATTATTTAATATATCAAAGGAGAATAAAGGATATCAAATTCCCTATGGTGGTTTTTATAAATGGATATCAAGTCCAAATTATTTTGGAGAAATTATTGAATGGATAGGATGGGCTATAATGACATGGAGTTTATCGGGATTTGTTTTTGCTCTTTGGACAATATTTAATCTCCTTCCAAGAGCTCTAAAACATCACTCGTGGTATAAAAATAAATTTGATAATTATCCAAAAGATCGAAAAGCCATAATTCCGAAAATTTTATAATTATCCACCTGATGGGGTAGTTGCATCATCGTCGTCAAAAGGAACCCAATCTTGTTGTTTAACCCATTCGCTGAAAGTGGTTAATTTTATTGGAATTTCCTCTAAAACATCTTTCATATCAACTTTAAATGGATTAAGATTATCCTTATTATCATTATTATACTCATAAAAACCCTGCATTGCGGCTATATAATCTTCTCTACCAATATCACTAACACCTTCAAAAATATCTGCCATACGAATTGCAAACTCTCTTGGAGTTAAGGTTTTTGGCTTTATTGATCTTCCAAGGTGGCCCGACAATGTATCGGCTATCCTTTGTGGAGTTAGAACTTCTGGTCCACCTATCACTATAGCTCTACCAATCAGATCATCTCTCTCTAAAGCAGCAATCATAAATTTAGCAACATCATCTAAACATATCCAATTAGCTTGAAGCCCTTCTTTATGGGGATAAGCAAATTCATCATTTTCAATAATATCATTTCTAGCCCACTTGGTTAAAGTATTATCCATGAATAATACTGGTCTAAAAATAGTTGTTCTTGCTCCACCTTGCTTTAGAGCTCTCTCAGTAGCTAAAACTCTATCATAATTATACTGACCAATCTCGTCATCAGGTGCGTATGCAGCTGTTTGATATATCAGTCTTACATTCGCTCTTGCAGCAGCTGCTCCAACAGCAGCACAAAAATCAATCATTTTTGTAACTTGTTCAAAGGATGGTTTATTATAAAAAGCAGCATCAGCTCCCTCTATTGCATTATCTAAACTTTCAGGATCATTATAATCTGCTGAGACCTCGGTAATATTTTCATCTTTAAAAACACCTTTTTTTCTGGTGATAGCTCTTACCTGATAACCGGCTAGCAATAATTGACGAACTTGTGCCTGCCCCATTCTCCCTGAAGCACCAAAAACTGTTACTAATTTCATAGAAATCCCCTTATTTAGTTTAGCTTATTTGTATTATAACCTATCGACCTGAAAGTACTTTAACAAGCCATTTTGGCGTTATTTTCATTAAAAAAACTAAAATTTTATAGCGCCAACCATTTATAATTATTTCTTTGCCAGACATTGAGGCTTCGTATGCTTGTTCAACTACAGTTCTTGAATCCATCCACATGAAAGAAGGGATAGAACTTTTAAATTCCTTCATATCTTTATGAAATTCTGTATGCGTAAAACCAGGGCATACAGAACAAGAAAAAATATTCTTACTCTTATAATCATTATGAATCATTTCTGAAAATTTTAGGAGCATTAATTTTGTAGCAATATACATGCCACCAGAATTTGTATAAGGAGCGAAGGCGGCAACAGAAGAAATATTTATTATTCTTCCAAATTTTCTTTTTATCATTCCAGATAAAAATAATCTTGTTAATGCAATTGCTGAAGTCGACAATACATTTATAAAATCAATATGATCCTTTAGAGAAATCTCTTCAAAACTATCAGTTAACCCATAACCAGCATTATTAACTAAAACATCGATTTGAATTTTGCTTTCCTCACAAAAATTATAAATTTCTTCAGTCGATTTTAAATCACTAAGATCACAAGAAATAAAAGAGACTTTTATTCCAAATTGATTGGTTAGAATGCTACTTATTTCTTCTAGATTTTTTCTTCTTCTAGCAGTAAGAACTAAATCATAACCTTTCTCGGCAAACAAGGTTGCAAAATCTTTTCCAAGCCCAGAAGAGGCTCCCGTTATAAGCGCTGTTTTATTCATAGAGATCCTATATTATGCTTTATCAAAAGTTAAATGAAGCTCTTTTAAACCTCTCAAGGCAAAGTGAGGATGGTGAAGAAAATCATTTTTATTCTCTGCTAGATTTATATTTTTAAGACGTTTAATCAATATATCAAAGGCCATTCTCATTTCTTGTCTAGCTAGCGGGGCGCCAATACAATGGTGATGGGATATGCCATAAGCAAGGTGTTTTCCTGGATTTTTTCTTTCTAAGTCCATTTGCATAGGACAACTGAATATATCCTCATCTCGATTTGCTGAACCAAACCTCATATCAATTATTGAGCCTTCGGGAATAGTTATATCACCTAATGTTACATCTTTTCGAACTCTTCTAAAAAGACTTTGAACAGGAGTTTCAAGCCTAATAATTTCTTCTACAAAATTTTTAAGCTTGGCTTTTCCAGTTATTAAATCATTTAGTTTTTCTTTTTGTTGCATCAAAATTAACATTCCGCCAGCAATTGAATTAGTCGTAGTCTCATTACCCCCAATATTAAGAGCACTAACCATTGACAAAAGCTCTTCAGTGATTAATTGACTTCCATCTTCAAATCTAAAATTAACTAAATCTGAGATAATATCCTCTTGTGGGTTTTTTCTTTTTTCCTCAAATGTGTCATTCATATAATGCTGAAATTTCACTAATCTCTCTGCGCAAGCGATTTCTTCATCTTCCGTTAATCTTTGACTTAAGCCCTCTGATGTATCAAAAGACCAAGCCTTTAACTTTGATAAATCTTGTTTTGGAAAACCTAATCTATCTTGAATTATATTCATGGGTAAAGGAATGCAGAATTGTGAAATAAATTCGACTTCACCATCATCAATAAATTCATCAATTAGTTCGTTAATAAGAATCTCTATATAAGGTTCCATCTTTCTTATTTTACTAGCTGTAAAACTTGGATTTGAAGCTTTTCTGTATTTTGTGTGATTTGGTGGTTCAGAATCAAAAGTTGCTATCTGTCTCCAACCCTTTTCCATAAAAACTTTTTTAACCTTTTCTCCGTTCTTCCAGTAACCATTTTTTTTATTTTCTTCTTTAATTTCTTTATCCCAATACCCTGACAAATCTCTAGAGAAAAACTCAAAATCGGTTAACACCCTTTTTAAATCATTGTATTTAGAAACAACAAAGAAACCAGTATCAGGGCTTAAATAAACAGGCGCCTCTTTTCTTAAAACTTCATAAGCTTCGTAAGGGTTCTCTTGAAGACCTGGATCTAAAAAATTAATATCAGATAATTTAATGCTACCTTTTTTCATTTTTATTTATCCTCCAAAGCAAATGCAATTAAATGATCTGAGGCTGGGGAACCAACTGCCCAGTGCCCTCCTGCAGCAATTACAACAAATTGTTTACCATTCTTATTTGTGTAAGTCATTGGTGTTGCATGACCAGCTGTTGGTAATCTAAATTTAGCTAACTCTTCACCTGTTTCTGTCTTAAATGCTCTTAAGTAATAGTCACTGGTTGCGGCTATAAATGTTAAACCTGTAGCAGTTACTGTTGGGCCACCAATATTTGGTGCTCCTTTTATCCACCAAAAAGGAAAAGGCGCTAAATCTTTCGATGTTCCTAATGGAATTTGCCATAAATGATCACCAGTATTTAAGTCAATAGCAGTAAGATTTCCCCATGGGGGTTTAGTACATGGAACTCCCAACGGAGACATAAATCCATAAGCTCTTATAGTACAATAAGGTGTTCCCTCATTTTGTTGTAATGCTGAAAATCTTGATTGAACGCTATCTCTTGCTAATTCTTTAAGGGCTTTATCACAGTCCTTCCTTGGAACCATTACTATTGTGCTTGATAAATTCATTGTATTAGCAATAAGAATATTCCTTGAAGCATCAACTGCAGGGCCTCCCCAATTTGCACCACCTATTGCACTCGGATAGTGAACACTACCTTCCAAAGATGGAGGTGTATAAAGACCCTCATTTCTCAAATCTTTAGCAGCTTTTTTACAATAACCCTTGTCCCAGGGAGTAAAACCAAATACTTCTTCAGGATCTAAGTAAGTTGGTGTCAAAGGAGCTGGTTTTGTTGGAAAAGGCTGAGTTTTAGTAACATAGTCACCCTCGACAGCACCTTGAGGAACCTCTCGCTCTTCTACAGGAAAAATAGGCTCACCTGTCTCTCTGTTTAATAGAAAAACAAAACCCATTTTGGTTGTCTGTGCTAATGCTTTTATAACTTCTCCATTCCTTTCAAATTCATAAAAAGTTGGTTGAGAAGGAACATCATAATCCCAAATATCATGATGGACTGTTTGGAAATGCCAAACAACTTCTCCACTTGAAGCATCTAACGCTACTACAGAACTCGAATAATAATCTGAACCATTTCTATGACCACCGTAATTATCTGCAGCAGTATTACCTGTTGGAAGGTATATTAAATTTAGTTCAGGATCAGTCGATATAATCGACCATACATTTGTTGTACCTCTTTGATATAATTGTTGTCCCTCTTCATCAATTATTGGCTCTTGGCCTGGAGGTATAGGATCCCAATACCATATTAAATCACCTGTTCTAATATCATAAGCGCGAACAACTCCTCCAGGAACAGATGTACTTACATTATCAGCAATACCTCCTCCAACAATAATGATATCACCAATAATTGCTGGAGGGGATACACTATAATAATAAGCGGGGTTATGCTCACCAAGACCATCTCTTAAATTTACCCTTCCATAGTCTCCAAAGTCAGAACAAAGTTTCCCAGTTTTCCCATCTATAGCAAAAAGTTCGGCGTCAATCGTTCCAGTAATTATACGATGATAACACTCTTCATTTTCAGTTTTATTTATATCTGTCCAACTACCAACCCCCCTACAATGAAGAAGTGCTTTTTGTTCAATTTCAATTTTGGGATCAAATACCCATTTTTCTTCTCCCGTCTCAGGATCTAGAGCAAAAACTCTATTGTAAGGTGTACAATAGAATAAAGTGTCATTAACTAAAATTGGAGTTGCTTGAAATGAAGTTTGCTGACTGCTATTTGGTGTAACATCTTCAGTCCAATTTAATCCAGCATGAAAATCACCAGATCTGTGCTCCCAAATCTTTTTTAAATTTTTTACATTTTCAGGTGTAATTTCATTTGCTTCAGAATAGTGACCACCACCTGAGTCTTTTCCATATGAAGACCAATCATCATTTTTTGCATTAAGTGATTGGTGAGAGATAATAAAAATTAATACAAAAAGTACTCTAATCATAAAAAATCCTATTTATTTTCGGGAAGTGCAAAAGCAATCAAGTGATCTGAGGCTGGTGTTCCAATAGCCCAATGCCCTCCTGCAGCGATTACAACAAATTGCCTACCTTCTTTATTTGTATAAGTCATAGGGGTTGCATGTGCGCCTGTAGGAAGTCTGAACTTCGCTATCTCCTCACCTGTTTCAGTATTGAAGGCTCTTAAATAATGATCACTTGTTGCACCAATGAAGGTTACACCAGATGCAGTAACTGTTGGACCGCCCATATTCGGGGCTCCTTTTATCCACCAAAAAGGAAAAGGTGCTAAATCCTTAGAAGTTCCCAATGGAACATTCCATAAATGTTCACCATTATTGAGATCAATAGCTGTTAATGTTCCCCAAGGAGGCTCAGTACATGGTACACCTAAAGGAGAAAAGAAACCCATTGAACGAAGATTGCAATATGGAGCTCCTTCATTTGATTCAATGTTAGTAAACCTAACCTGATTTTTATTAATTGAGAGTTCTTCAAGAGGTTTCTTGCAATCCTCCCTAGGGATCATAACTATCAAACTAGCCATATTATTTGTATTAACAACCATGATATTTCTATCAGGATCTACTGCGGGTCCTCCCCAATTATTTCCGCCAACACCACTGGGATAGTGAATACTTCCTTGAAGAGAGGGAGGTGTAAATAAACCCTCATTCCTTAATTTCTTTGCTGTTCTCTTGCAATGGCCTCGATCCCAAAAAGTAAATCCAAAAGCCTTTTCAGGATCAAAATATATTGGATTTAAAGGTGCTGGTTTGGTAGGAAAAGGTTGAGTCTTGCTTACATAATCTCCTTTAATTGCTCCTTGAGGAACTTCTTTTTCTTCAATAGGGAATATAGGTTCACCAGTCTCCCTATTTAATAAAAACGTAAGACCGGTCTTTGTTGTTTGAGCTAAGGCTTTTATTACTTCTCCATTCCTTTCAAATTCATAAAAAGTTGGTTGAGAAGGAACATCATAATCCCAAATATCATGATGGACTGTTTGAAAGCTCCAAATTAATTTTCCAGTATCAGCATTTAATGCAACAATTGAACTTGAATACTCCTCAAGACCCTCTCTGTGCCCACCGTAATAGTCAGGTGAAGCATTACCAGTTGGTAGATAAACCATATTTAAATCAGGGTCAGCTGATATAATTGACCATACATTTGCAGTACCTCTTCGGTACAAAGGATTACCATTTTCATCTATTACTGTTGCTTCTTCTGGAGGAATTGGATCCCAGTACCATGATAGCTCACCTGATCTTATATCAAATGCTCTAACAACTCCTCCAGGTATATCTGTTGATAAGTTATCAATAACACTTCCTCCTACTACAATTTTTTCATTTATAATTGCTGGAGGAGAGGTGCTCCAATAGTATAAAGCAGGGTGCTCTCCAAGTCCTTCTCTGAGATTTACCCTTCCATTATTACCAAAATCATTGCAAATTTCTCCACTTTTTCCATCAATTGAGAAAAGTTCAGCATCGATTGTAACACCCATTATTCTGTGATGGCATTTTTCAGAGGAAGATTTTGTTCCGTCTTTCCAACTACTTAATCCTCTGCAAGCTAAAATTGCTCTACCATCTTTTTTAAGTTTGGGATCAAATACCCACTTTTCTTTTCCTGTCTCAGGGTCTAGAGCAAAAACTCTATTGTATGAAGTACAATAAAATAGAGTGTCATCGACTAGCAACGGTGTTGCTTGAAAAGATGTCTGATACTCTCCTCCTTTTACTCCAGCAGAATTTGCTCCACCTTTATAATCTCCCGATCTATGAACCCACACTCTTTCTAGTTTTTTAACATTTTCAGGGGTAATTTCATCAGCTCTAGAAAAATGACCACCTCCAGAATCTTTTCCGTATGATGTCCAATCATCAGTCGCAGAATAGGAAGGGTTAATATAAAAAATAAAAACAAGAAAGATTAAAAAACGCATAAATACATCCTAAAAATATTAAAATATTATATAAGTAGTTTTTGAAATATGTTTCAATAGAAATATACTATATTTATTCTAATCTAATTATAAATATTTATGGAAATAGGAGTAATAAATGTCAGACATAGAAAAAAGGTTAAATAATATAGAGGCTCATTTATCTATTAATCAAACAATAACAAGATATTGTCGATCTCTAGATTGGTTAGACGAAGAACTTTTACGCACTTGTTACACACAAGATGCTTACATAGATTATGGATTTTATAAAGGAGATGTCCAAGGCTTCTATCCTGTTGTAATGGAAGTCGAAAGACAGTCTATGCATAGGTATCATTTTTTATCAAATGTAGCCATTGAAATAGATGGAGAAAATGCTGAGGTTGAGTGCTATGGAATAGCAACATCAACTCATGATGGTAAAAATTTAAATTTCTTTGGTGGGAGATATCATAATAGTTTCAAGAAAACTAACCAGGATTGGTTGATGTCTAGAAGTGAATATATTTTGGATTATAATTTTACATCTGAGGTAAGCGATCTTGGTGATGCTATGGATCAGTTACAATCTGGAGTGGGCTTAAATCTCGAAGATAAATTATATCGAAGGCTTTACAGTAAAAATTCTTAATTTTTTATAAAATTGATGGGGGTTTTCCAAGTGAATACTCTACATAATTTTGAATATTTGCTGTTTCCTTCTCAATATTATCAACCAAAGATGATGGATTGATTTTTTCCCCAAATTTTATTTTATATTTAAATTTTTTTTTATTAAATAGCTCTCTAAATAGGCTTACATCTTTTAACTCTGTATTAACTATTTCTAAAAAATAAAATAGAAGGGAATTTGATCCAGTCATGTGAAATGGAACAATTGGTGCATTATATTTCTTAGAGAGTTTTATAATGGTTGTTAACCAAGGTCTCTCATATAAATATATACCTTTTCTTTTAGAAAGACGTGAAGAAGGAAAAACCAGCAAAGCCTTATTTTCTAGAAGAGCATCCTTTGTTGATTTCAATATCATACGACTTTTTTCAGATGATTTATTCTTTTCATTCCAATCAACTGGAATAATTATATCCTGAAACCCTTTGGCAATTTTAATCATATCTGAATTCGCATAAAGAGTATAATCAGGTCTATGGTCCTTTAATACATCAAACATTACAATACCATCAGTTAAACCAGTTGGATGATTACCAGCTAATATTATTGGCCCACTTTTAGGAACATTATTGATGTCTTTAACAAAATGATCCGATTGAAGAAAGTTAGTTAAGTATGTAAAACACTCAAACCCTGACTTCTCAGAAATATCATCAACAATTCTCTTTGCGTCATAATATTTAAAAACCTTAAAGATAGATGGCTTAATAAATGACCACAAAATCTTATTTTTCATAAGATTTGGGCACCTTTCTTCCATAATTTCATCAATAGGATGCATAAAATTGTCTATCCATAATTTATTTAATTAGGATTATTTTTTTCTCTCTTTATAATTAACCTATTTAAAGCAGCAATATAAGCCCTTGCAGAAGCTACTAGAGTATCTGTATCAGCACCTCTACCTACAACTGTTTTACCATCCTCATGCAAACGAACGCTCACCTCTGCCTGGGCATCAGTACCCTGAGTTACTGCATGAACTTGATATAGCTGAAGGTCAGCATTATGAGGAAAAAGATTTTTAATTGCATTAAATATGGCATCAACTGGACCAGACCCTTCTGATACGCTTGATATCTCTTTATTATCTATTTCAAGCGATAAATCTGCAATTTGAGGTCCAAAGGTACCAGCTTCAATTTTTAATGAAATTAATTTTATATGATCTAAACTTGTGGAAAACTCATCATCAATAATTGCTATGATATCATCATCAAATATTTCCTTCTTTTTATCTGCTAAATCTTTAAATCTATAAAATGCATCATTTAATTGATTATCAGCAAGCTCATATCCGAGTTCAAAAGCTTTTTCTTTAAAAGCATGGCGACCAGAATGTTTACCCATAACAAGAGTTGATTCACTTAATCCAATACTCTCAGGAGTCATAATTTCATATGTTTCATTATTTTTAAGCATGCCATCCTGATGAATACCAGATTCATGGGCAAAAGCATTCTTTCCAACAATAGCTTTGTTATATTGAACTGGAAATGATGTTACTGATGAAACTAACCTAGAGGCCCTTGTAAACAAAGTAGTATCGACTTTAGATTCATAATTTAATATATCTTTTCTTACTTTCATTGACATAACCAATTCTTCCAGCGCTGCATTACCTGCGCGTTCTCCAATCCCATTCATCGTACATTCGATTTGTCTTGCTCCAGCCCTTACTCCAGATAAGGAATTAGCAACAGCTAAACCAAGGTCGTTATGGCAGTGAGTTGAAAATGTAACCTTATCAGCTGAGGGTACGTTGTTAATTAATGAGTCAATAATTTCAAAATACTCCTCAGGAGTCGTGTAACCAACTGTATCGGGAATATTTATAGTTGAGGCTCCTGATGAAATAGCGGTCTCGACACATTTATAAAGAAAATCTCTATCAGTTCTAGTTGCATCTTCAGCAGACCACTGAACATCCTCAACTAAATTTCTAGCCCTTGAAACTGACCGATGAATAGCATCAATAACCTGGTCCTCATCCATTTGTAATTTATATTTCATATGTATTGGACTTGTTGCTATAAATGTATGAATACGAGGATTAACAGCATGTTTTACCGCCGACCCCGCTCTATCAACATCCTTATCTCCAGCTCTAGCTAAGCCGCAAACTTGTACATTTTTAACAACTTTAGAAACTTCCGATACAGACTCAAAGTCACCCTCAGAAGCAATTGGAAAACCAGCCTCAATAATATCAATACCCATTGTATCAAAAATTTCGGCTATTTGAATTTTTTCACTCAACGACATTGAGGCTCCAGGAGATTGCTCACCATCCCTAAGTGTTGTATCAAAAATTTTAATATAATTATTTGTTTTGTTCATTTTTATC
>CEUK01053593.1_pt1 | contig 11545 bp, 9 predicted proteins | sample 356451 | NCBI WGS metagenome assembly CEUK01 (sample SAMEA2622843, study PRJEB7988) | marine metagenome | isolation source: saline water (ENVO:00002010), including
TAATTTACTTTGTCTCAAAGGAAATATCTTTTTAATTAAAAATAATGTACTTCTTAATAAACCAACATCAACATAAGGTCCATAATATCTGTCTTTATTATTTCGATTCCTTCTTCTTCTTGTTATAAATATCCTTGGGAATTTTTCACTCCATGTAATACATACATATGGATATTTTTTATCATCAGTTAATAATATATTGAAATAAGGTTTGTTTGTTTTAATTAGGTTTGATTCTAAATTAAGAGCTTCATATTCACTATCAGTTAAAATAATCTCAATTTCTGTTATTTGTCTAACCATTAGACTTAACCTTGGAGTTAGGTCTTTGTAATTATTAAAATAACTACTTACTCTATTTTTAAGACTTTTAGATTTACCAATATATAATAATATTCCTTCATTATCTTTAAAAAGATAACATCCTGAGGATCTTGGTATATCTAATAGTCTCTTTTTAAGAAGTGATTTATTCTTAATTAATTTATTATCAAAATCATTATTATTCTCAACTTTCGAGATCCTTTCTTTCATATATTAATTTATCCTCCGTAATTCCAACCTGTAGAACTTAAATTTAAAGCTTCAACATCATTATTTAAGAATGCACTTAATACTTCTCCAACAAAAACTGTATGATCACCATGCATAACCTCCCCAACAACTTTACATTCAATTCCACCAATGCTATCTATTAGAATTGGCAATCCAAATTCTCCTGATTTAAATTCAATTGTCTCAAATCTACCTCCTAAGGCTTTTTGAGGCTTAAAGAATATTGCTGCTAAGTCTTTTTGATCGCTCTTTAAAAAATTTACTGAGAACATCTTCGATTTTTTTATAATTTCATGACTTGATCCTTCAGCTCTAACTGCAATTACAACAAGAGGTGGATTAAAGGAACCTTGTGTAACCCAGCTAGCTGTGAATCCATTTATTTCATTACTTTCCTCATCTTTAACACCGCAAATAAATAATCCATGAGGTATTTTTCTTAATAAGATTTTTTTTGCTTCAAGATTTAATGCCATAATTAAAAAAATAACACTTACATTTTAACGAATTTTCTTATTATTAAACTATTTATATGAAAATACTTTATCCTGGAACATTTGATCCTTTAACTAATGGTCACCTTGATCTTATAGAAAGATCTCAAAAAATATTCGGAAATGTAATTGTTGCAGTTTTAGAGAATACTAATAAAAATCCTACATTTAAATTAGAAGAAAGAATTAACCAAATAAAAGAATCTACAAATCATTTAAATAATATACTTGTTATTTCATACAAAGGATTAACAGTAGATTGTGCAAATGAATTAAATGCAGATTTAATACTAAGAGGATTAAGAGCTATGAGTGATTTCGAGTATGAATTACAAATTTCGCATACAAATAAATCGTTAAATAAAAAAATAGAAACAATTTTTTTATCAACCGATACAAACTTTAGTTTTTTGAGTAGTTCGCTAGTAAAGGAAGTAGCAAAATTTAATGGAGAAATAAAACACATGGTTCCTTCACCCGTTGAACGAGATTTAAAAGATTATTTCTCTAGAATCTAAAGACAATCATCTAAGTTATAAATATCAGAAATTAATGTAAATGTTTTATTAATATCAATATTTTTTGAATTTTGAATAATGCTTATTATATAAGTTTTATTTTTTTTATATAGATACCCAGAAAGGGAAAATACATTTGATAAGGTACCTGTTTTTCCAAAAAATTTTCCACGTAAATTAGTTGTTCTTAACTTATTTGAAAGAGTTCCTCTTACTCCAAGAATGGATAAAGAAGAATTATAAAATTTAAAATTTTTATTAAATCTCATTTTATAAAGGAATGCAGAAATTAATTTTGTAGTAACTTTATTACCTCTGGATAAGCCACTAGCATCATTAATTTTAATATCCTTAATAGGTAAACCTCTATAGTAAAGCCATTCCTTTAATTTACTATAATCATTATATTGCCAACTATTTGAAGCATTCTTGAATAATGACTCTGATGTAAAATTATGACTTTCTGCATTAGCTAAACTAACTAAAGACAAAATATTATTTGACTTAATATTTTTGAATATTTTTAATTTTTTCTTCAAAGATTTATTATAATTTAAAATATTAATAGTAATTATTGATTTAGGATATTTTTCTTTAAGTTTTCTATAAATATAATTTCTTAAATAATATTTGTCGATATAAATATCATTATTACTATTAATTGCTAATGAAGTAATAGGTGCGCCATAAGTATATAATTTATCATCATATGTCCAACCTTCAGGCCATTTATAATTATCTTTTACCTCTAAAATATTTAAAGTAATATTTTTATTATAATTTTTTTTTACTTTAACTAATTCATCAATATCTTTTAAGGATAAATCTGGATCTCCACTACCAATTAAATAATAATTATCTTCATTGTCAAATAATAAAGATGTATTTAAAGAATCGTATGGATTATATTTATCAATAACATAACCTGTCGACAAAAGTTTTAAATTTGATGCTGGTATTCTTAATCTATTCGCATTATATTCTGATATTATAAATCCCCTTTCATCCATAATAGATACACTAAATGTATCATCAAGAGATTTATTCATTAAATAATCATAAGCTAAGCATTTCTTATTTCTTACAAATAGAAAAGGCATATCAAAGTATAGATTATTAATAAATTTATTTCTTTCACTATGAAATAAAATTAATAGGAAAAAAGGAATAAAAGAAAAAAAAGGTATAAAAAATAAAAAATTTTTTTTATTCATATAATTATAAATTTATAAAAATAGTTTCATTATCTGGTTTGGTTTCAAATTCTTTTACGAAAATATATTTATTTTCTCTCTCTTTAAATAACATCCATTTATGAGGGAAAATATGCATTAAAGCGCCTCCATTCAAAGGTTGTAAAAAATAAGAATTTACCCATGTTTTGACAAAATTTTTTCTTCTTTCTCTAATAACACTACCTATGCCTATGTTAGCATCTTCAAATTTTGGATTAATAGAAAAATGCTTCCCGTTGTAATTTTCGCACATGGGTTCAAAAGAATCAAAATCATAAGGCTGAGGAAGCATAGAAATTAAGTTAGAGTCGTTATTTGAAATATGTGGAGAATCATTAAATGATTTAAAAGTAAATATTTTATTTTTGATTTCTTTATAATCTCTCTGTGCTAGAGCTACTGCTCCAGGATCAGAAAAAGTTAAAAAAGTATTATTTTGTTCTGATAAAAAATCATATAATTTAAATCCTATTCTATTAAATTTAAGTCCCTCAAATCTAATCTCAATGGTAAATCTGAAATCTTGAGAATTTAAATTTGATAATGCAGACTTTTCCATATCACTTAGAGCGCTATTTAAATCTTTTGGCAATAAAATCATAGAAATTAAAAAATATTAATACAATCTAAAATCAAATTATAAAATTTGTCTAATTCCTCATGTGTATTTTCTTCATTAAAGCTTAATCTAATGTTTGAATAAAGTTTTGATTTGTTAAATCCAATATTAGCTAATGTTGAACTTGGTTTATTAGAAGAACTTGAACATGCACTGCCACTACTAATTGAAATGTTATGGTCTGACATATAATTGATAACCTTAAATGCTTTTATTGGATTTAAATTTTTATTTAATAAAATAAATGAGATATGATTTGGCAATCGATTTGCTGTACTACCAGTTATTTCGAAGTATTTATTATTTTTAATCTTTTCTAAAAAATAGTTTTTTAAATAAATTGTTTTATTTTCTTTAAATTCTACATCATAACTTTGCATACATATTCTACTTGATATATTTTCTAAGGCTTTATATAAACCACTAATTAATGCTAAAGGTTGAGTTCCTTGTCTTATAGAATATTCTTGTGTTAAAGAAATATCTTGATTTATCAAAATCTCTCTGGATTTTTTATTTGTAAACAATATTCCTATACCTTTTGGACCGCCGAATTTATGTGCAGATAAACTTAAAAGATCACAATTTAAACTTTCCCAATTAAAAATACCATTACTTATGATTTGTGTACCATCTACATGAAATAAAATTTCATTGTTTGTGCATCTTTCTCCAACATATTGTATTGGTTGCAAACTGCCAATTTCGCTTTGACCCCATATTATTGAAACAAGTTTTGTATTGCTGTTAATAAATTTATTAATAAGATTAGTTTTTAAAACACCTTGATTATCAACAGGCCATTTTTTAATATTCCAACCTCTTTTCTTTAATTTATTAGAAACAATATTTGTAGATTGATGTTCAATGGTCGATATGGTTATTGAAGAAGGACTAAAATAATCAGAAATTGCATTAAAAACAATTGATATTGATTCTGAAGCGCCTGAAGTAAAAATTATATCTTCAGGTTTTGAGTTAAAAAGAATAGAAATTTTTTTTCTAATAGTTTCTAATTCAGCAGAACAATCAATACCAAACTTATATGTAGAAGAAACATTACCCCAATAATTATCAAAGGAATAATTAATTGTTTTTAAGACATCTTTTGATAAAGGAGAAGTCGAGGCATGATCAAAATATATATATTTATTATTCATTTTCTAATAATTATATTGACCAGAAAATACTCTTTCAGCACCTCCAGTCATATAAACTTCATCATTTTTATCATTCCATTCTATATCTAATATTCCACCAGGAAGTTTGATTGTTGATTTATTATGGCAGTACCCTAATCTAAAAGCAACGGAATGGATAGCACAAGCACCTGTTCCACAAGCTAAAGTTGCCCCTGATCCTCTCTCCCATACTAAGACTTCTATATTTTTACTATTTATGATCTTACAGAAATGAACATTTGTCTTTTTTGGGAAAAATTCATTCTTTTCAAATAATGGACCTAATTCACATATATTTACTTTTTTTAGACTATCTACAAAAAACACCAAGTGAGGATTGCCCATACTGCATGCATAACCAGTAGATTTAAAATTATTAATATCAAAATCCTTAGCTGGTATATTTTTTATCTTTTCAGAAATACTTGTTGGGATAATATGACTTTCAAAAAATGGTTTCCCCATATTTACTTTTATTTTACCTTGGTTATAAGTTGATACTTTTAAACCAGCCTTAGTTTCTATTCGATATTCGCATTTTGGATAATTATTAAGACTAGTATCTTTAAGGAATTTAATTAAACAACGTATACCATTTCCACACATTTCCGCTTCTGAATTATCAGAGTTATAAATAACCATTCTTGCATCATTATCTTTATTAACGGCATTAAGAATAAATATAATACCATCAGCTCCTATTCCAAAGTTTCTATCGCATAAATTATTGGAATTAAAATTATTTAGCAAGAAATTTTTATGATAATCAATTTCTCTTGAATCGATGATAATAAAATCATTACCGTTTCCTTGATATTTTTCAAAAACTATTCTTTGCATAGTAAAAGAGTCATATTATAAATTTTAATAAATAAATAAAGGTATTCACATTTTATTCTTTTTTGTAAAATGATTATTAAAATAGATATTTAATTTATAGAACAAGTGCGTAATACATCTTCTAATAAAACATATAATCCTTTTCAAATAGAAAAAAAGTGGCAGCAAACTTGGCAATTAAATAATTTATATAGAACAAATGAAAATAGTAGTAAAGAAAAATTTTACGCTTTATCAATGTTTCCTTATCCTTCTGGAAATTTACACATGGGGCACGTAAGAAATTATGTAATCACAGATTTAATTGCGCGTTATCAAAAATTAAAGGGCAAAAATGTACTTCACCCCATGGGATGGGATGCATTTGGTTTGCCAGCTGAAAATGCAGCAATTGAGAGAGGTATTGATCCCAATGAATGGACTCAAAAAAACATTAAACATATGAAAAGTCAACTTGAAATACTAGGTTTATCTGTTGACTGGGAAAAAGAATTTGCAACTTGCGATAAAAAATATTACATATGGACACAAAAATTATTTCTTGATTTATTTAAAGCTGGTCTTGTCTATCAAAAAGAATCAGAGGTTAACTGGGATCCTATAGATAATACTGTATTAGCTAATGAGCAGGTAGATTCTGACGGAAAGTCGTGGAGATCTGGTGCTTTAGTTGAAAAAAAGCAATTAATGCAATGGTATTTAAAAATTACCGATTATGCTGAAGAACTTATCAATGATTTAAAAATTTTAGAAAGTTGGCCAGAAAGAGTTAAATTAATGCAAGAAAATTGGGTTGGAAAATCAATAGGTGCCAACATTACATTTAAAATCAAAGGTTATAAAGATTCTGTAGTTGTTTTTACTACTAGACCAGATACTATTTACGGTGTAACTTATATAGCTATTTCAGCCAATCATAAATTAACTGAATTAATAACAGATATTGATTTAAAAGATAAATTAAATTCACTTAAAGTTGATTTACAAAAAACAAAGTATCTTAATAAACAGAAAAATGGTTTTTTTACTGGTTTAAAAGCTATAAATCCCATTAATGATTCTGAGATACCTATATGGATAGCTACTTATGTACTAGATGGATATGGCACTGGATCTGTAATGGGAGTGCCAGCACATGATCAAAGAGATTTTGAATTTGCCAATCAAAATAAAATTAAAATCAAACAAGTTATATCAAAAAATAAAGACGGGAAAGACGAAAATCTTAAAAGATCTTTTGAAGAATGTGGTTTCATGATGAACTCAAATAAATTTAATGGCTTACAAAATTCTTTTGTTAAAAAAGAAATAATAAAAGTTGGCACTAATGAAGGCTGGGCAGAAAAAAGAGTTCTATATAGATTAAGAGATTGGTTAATATCTAGACAAAGATATTGGGGATGCCCAATTCCTATTATTTTTTGTGCAAAATGTGGCTCTGTTCCAATAGATGAAAAAGATTTACCTGTTGAATTACCAAATAATTTAAGCTTTGAGCCAAATAAAATAAATTCTTTAAAAGACGATAAAAAATGGTTAAATGTAAAATGTCCAAAATGTGGATGCAAGGCCAAAAGAGAAACAGATACTATGGACACATTTATGTGCTCTTCTTGGTATTTTTTAAGATATCCATGTTCAAATTTACAAGATAAGCCCTTCGAACAAGAAAAAATAGATAAATGGCTACCTGTTGATCAATATGTAGGAGGTGTAGAACATGCAATATTACATCTTTTATATGCAAGATTTTTAACAAAGGCATTAAGAGATAGAAATTTATTTAGTATTAATGAGCCTTTTAACAATTTATTAACCCAAGGAATGGTTCAAGCTGCTGCTTATAAGAATCCTAAAACAGGGAAATATATTTCTCCAAAAGTAATAAAGAACTTAGAAAATCCTTTGGATCCTAACGACAACACAAAGCTAGAAATAAGTTATGAAAAAATGTCTAAATCAAAATATAATGGGATAGATCCTGAGACAGTAATTGAAAAATATGGAGCAGATACAGCAAGAATGTTTATTTTATTTAAGGCCCCACCTGAAAAAGATCTTGAATGGGGAGACTCTGATGTAGAAGGACAATATAGATTTCTATGTAGGATTTGGAAACTTTATAAAGACAATCAAAATGAAGAACTGTTTAATAAACAGAATTATAAAGAGCAGAAGGAGTTAGATCTTAAAAGAGATTTAAATATAGCTATTAAGGAAATAGGTAAAGATATAAGTAATAACCAATTTAATACTGGAATATCAGAATTAATGAAACTATATAATTCAATTTCTCAAAGTAATAAAAACATAAGTGAAAGTTTCAGAAAAGAAGTTTTAAAAAATTTCTGTATACTTCTTTCTCCTTTTGCTCCACACATAACAGAAGAGATATGGCAAGAGCTAGGTTATAAGGATTCAATACATAATCAAAAATGGCCTGAAATTGATTTAAAAGCTCTAGTTCAAGATTCTTATGAATTAGTCATACAAATAAATGGAAAAGTTAGAGATAAAGTCTTTATAAATTCCAACTCTTCAGATGAAGAAATTAAAGAAATTAGTCTTAAAAGGGAAAATATTAAAAAGTGGGTTGCCGATAAAGCAATTAAGAAATTTATTGTTATTAAAGGGAAAATTATAAACTTAGTAGTTTAATCTAAATTTATTTTTTGAAAATAGAGAGAGTCTGGAATTGACCAGTCTCCATTAATAGAATAAGAATTTTTATTAAAACATAACTGTCTTAAGATGAAGAATATAATTTCAGGATTTGGATCACCTAACTTTTCACATATTTCAGAAAACTTTAATTTATCTCCTTTATCTAAAATATCTTTTACTTTTTGTTGATACAAAATCACATCTGAAGCTGCTTTTTTACCGGCTTCAACACCAGGTTGATCATATGCATTAATGTTTATTAATTCTGCGTAAAAAGAAACAGCTCTCTCGAATAAAGCTACTATTGCTCCAAGGTTTTTTACATTAAATTCACTAAGAGTTATTGTAATTGACTGTCTATTTTGGTTAGTTAAAGCTGTTCTAGTCCCTTGTAAAAATCCTGATAAATAAGATTTTGGATTATCTAATTCAAATATTTTTAAATCTTCGGGTGCATCTAATAATTCTATAAAGAGACAAAAGAAATTATCTATGCCATCTCTTAGTTGTTGGACGTAGGCATGTTGATCAGTAGAACCTTTATTACCAAAGACAGAAATCCCTTGATGAACAACATTACCATCTCTATCATGTTTTTTCCCTAGTGATTCCATTATAAGTTGCTGAAGGTATTTACTAAAAACTTGAAGTCTATCTCGATAGGGCAATACAACCATATCTCTTTTGCCTAAACCTTCTCCACTAAAGAACCATGCAACACTCATTAAAGCTGCAGGATTAGAAATAATTTCTTTAGATCTTGTTATTTTATCCATAATTGATGCACCCTCTAGGAAATCATATATATTTTCTTTAATTAAAGAAATAGCTAGAAGTCCAACAGAACTTGTTATGCTAGTTCTCCCTCCGACCCAATCGGGAAGGTTAAAAGTATTTAGCCAATTTTCAATTTTTGCCTTTTTATATAAATCACTATCAGGCATAGTTATTGCTATTGAATTATTACACCAATCTAATCCTTTAGCTTCAATATTCTTTCTTATTATTTCCATAGCAATTCTTGGTTCAGGGGTACCTCCTGATTTACTTACAACTACAAATAGAGTTCTTGATAACCTTTTCTCTAATTCAATTAATTTTTCACTTATTAAGAAAGGATCAACATTATCAATAAATGAAAAGTTCAATCCATGATGATTTTTTTGAAGCGATTCAATAATTAACAATGGACCCAGACTACTTCCTCCAATTCCTATCCATAAAACATCCGTATAAATTTCACCATTGTTGTTTGTAATATCTCCATTATGAATCTTGTTACTAAAATCATTTATTTTTGATATCTCTCCATCAATGATATTTTTAATTTTTTCATTAGGAGAAATAGATGAATTCCTAAGCCAATAGTGACCAACTTGTCTTTTTTCATCCTTATTTGATATTGCCCCTTTTTCTAATTCATCTAAAGCTAAGAAAACTGCTTTGAATTTGTTTTCTACTTTATGAAAATCATTTAAATCAAAGTTTACTTTGCTTATATCTAACCATACTTTTAATTCATTATTAAACCAAAGATAATTTGAAAACTTTTCCCAATCTTCTAATTTATTGTGTTTAACTTCTTCAGATGAACTATTCATATTTTATTTTTTATTATATATACTAAATATCCAGTAATATAAAAAAATATCAAAAATAAAACATACGTTTTTAAAAATTAATTTGTATTTTGATATGAAAAATTAAGTAATTAATTATTGGCTTTTGAATTATTATTTATAAAATTAATTAAAATTTTGAAAAACAAGCTAAATTATATAATTTCTCCGGAGATAGTTTCATATAATAATTTTACTCCTAAACTTAAAATAGCAATTCTTGCATCAGGAGAGGGTTCAAACTTTCAAGTTTTAATAGATTTAGCAAAAAAAGAAGAATTAGATATAGATATTAAAATATTGATCTGCAATAAAAAAAATGCTGGATGTATTAAAAGAGCGAATTATGAAAAAATTCCTTATTTTATCTGTGAGGAATCTAATTGTAAAAACAAAGATGATTTTGAAAAAAAGATAATTGATAAATTAATTGAAAATGAAGTTGAATTAATAGTAATGGCAGGATGGATGAAAGTAGTAACAGAGAAATTTATAACATCTTTCAATAGAAAAATAATAAATATCCATCCATCACTATTGCCATCTTTTAAAGGTAAGAGTCCAATAAAAGATGCTTTAGAAAATGGTGTTTTTATAACAGGTTGTTCTGTACATTATGTTGTACCAGAAGTTGATAGTGGAGAATTAATAATACAAGGAGCAATACAAATAAACAAACATGAAAGTATTGACACTTTGACAAGAAATATTCATCATATTGAACATTTGATATTACCTCTCGCCATATCCGAAGCTGGTTCTATTATCAGAAGATATCAGGGATAGAAATTTTTTAAATCTAATTCATTATTTATTGGTAAACCTGATATTAAGTTAAGGTTCTGTAATGCTTGGCCTGATTGTCCTTTCAATAAATTATCAATAACAGACAAAATAATTATTCGTCCATTTCTACTATCTACTTTTAAAGAAAGATAAATATTATTTGAATCCTTTACCCACTTAGTTGATGGATAAACGCCAATAGGTAAAACAACAATATTTTTAAAGTTTCGGTAATAGTTTTCTAGGAGAATTTTACAATCTCCTGAAGTTAAACCAGGATCCTTTAATCTGCCATAAATTGTAGAAAACATTCCTCGCACTATTGGTACTAAGTGAGGAGTAAATTGCAGAGTTATTTTATTATCTGAGACTCGACTTAATATTTGTTCAATTTCAGAAACATGTCTATGGTTCAAAATAGAATAAGCAGATATACCATCTCCCGACTCGGCTAATAATAAATTTTCTTTTGGACTCCTACCTCCTCCAGAAGTTCCACTTTTTGAATCAATTACTATACCTTCGTTCTCAATTATTCCTTGAGATAAGAATGGAATTAAAGGTATTAAGGAAGATGTTGGATAACAACCTGGACAAGCAATTAAGCGTGCATTTGAAATTTCCTCTTGATAAATTTCAGCTAATCCATAAACAGCTTCTTCGCATAAATCATAGTCATTGCGTTCATATGTTGAAGCTTCCTGAGTGTATACTTCTTTCCACTCATCTAATGATTTATATCTATAGTCTGCTGACAAATCTATTACTTTTAAACCTTTATTTATCAAAGATGGAGTTATCGTTGAGGAAATTCCACTTGGAAGACTAAGGATAACGACATCTGAGCTATTAGAAATTAAATCAATTGATAAGCTTTGAATTGATGGATTGTTATCAATTGTTAAGAATGGATATAACTCATTCCATTTCAAGCCTGAGGATTTCTCACCGCCTAAAAAGGTTATTTTATGTTTTTTACTCTTTCTAAGGAGACTTACTAACTGTAAACCTCCGTAACCTGTAGCACCAACTAT
>CEUK01164279.1_pt1 | contig 11545 bp, 10 predicted proteins | sample 356451 | NCBI WGS metagenome assembly CEUK01 (sample SAMEA2622843, study PRJEB7988) | marine metagenome | isolation source: saline water (ENVO:00002010), including
TGTAATTATATAAATGTTCATTAATAAATAGAAGTTTTCCAACTTCTTCAAGTTTTAGATATAAATCTTGATCTACAGCTCTTATGAATTTAGGATTGATACCACTAGTTTTTTTATAATAACTGATTTTAAAAGTTGCAAAATGAGAAATACAACCAGCTTTATAATTTAGATATGTTTTGTTTTCATTTATTTGTCTAACATAACTAGATTTAAACAATATTTTCAAATTTTTATCACAAATGTTTAAAGAACTATATATTAAGCCATAATCTTTATTTTTCACATGATTTTCAATCATGATTTCAATAGCATTAGCTTCCAAAGTGTCGTCTGGGTCTAAAAAGCCTAGTATTTCACCATTTGATAGATTTATACATTTGTTTTTAGTAAATCCACAACCTTTGTTAACTTTATTAGAATAAATTTTAATTTTTGAATTAGATTTATGTTTTTCAATTATGTCAATTGAATTATCTGTTGAAGCATCATCTACAATAATAATTTCCCAATTTTTATATGTTTGATTTATTATGCTAGTTATTGCTTCTTCAATAAAATCTCTATTATTGAAATTAGCAATTAAAATAGAAAATAAAGGTGATTCCATTTTGTTATTAAATTATTGATTTTGCTTTGATTAGATAATTGTAACATTCGTTGGGTATTATTTCATTAACGATTTGTGGTTTTTGATTTTTTTTAAGTCTGTAAATGTCAAATATAGAGTTATCAAAACTTTTGTTTAGGGTCTCAGCTATTTTAGCTGTTAAAACCTCAATAATAATCGTTGGTTTTATCTTATTTAAATACTTGCCTAATCCCTCAATAACTTCTGGTTCATGAAGTTCAACATCAATTTTTATCAAGTCTGGAATAATGTTATTCTCTTCTATGAATTTATCTAATCGTATAGTGCTAATTTTGTATTCTCTAATCTGACCTTTAAAAGAATCAAAGTTTTTTAGTTTATCTGGGCTTAAAGATGCAGAAGTCTGATGTAAATCATCAACATCATAAAATATTCTATCTCCTGTTAAATTTGAAACACCTTTTTCAACAATTTTAATATCAAAATTATTATCGTAAATATTTTTTTTAAGTTTATGAAGTACTAAATCTGAAGGTTCAAATGCAATGACTTCATTATCTTTATTTATAGATTTTGCAATTAATGAGTAGATACCTGTATTTGCACCAATATCAAAAATGACCTTAGATTTTTTACATAAATCTATCCAAAGATTAACAGTTTCTGGTTCCCAGGTTTGGCCTAAACCATTCCAAAATATCTCATTTTCTATTGTACTTTCCCAACAATTTAATTTAAACCTGTAATTTGTATTTGGTATTTTCACTGTACTTTCTCCTTTAAACTTTAAATCAACATGTAATTTATTTTTTGAAAAGAAATTAATGTTTCTTAAGACCAAACAAATTTGTTTTTTTAAGGGTAAAAGATTGTAAAATTTAATAATAAATTGATAAGTTAAGCTACTGAATTTCATCGTATGCAAGTTATTTAGATATGTTTATTTTCGTGATAACTAGTTAATATTTTTTTCATATTTTTTCTAATGAACATATATAATTCAAAGTTTGAACTAAAGGAGCGAAACTTTAAAAAATCTTTTAAAGTACATTTTAAGTAATATTTTTTGAAATATTTAAACTTTTTTAAAATTTCGTTTTTAGGTATAATGACATTAGCCAACTCTATTTTTAAATTTCTTTTTATGTCTTTATCCTCATTTTTTATATCTCTATCTTCTCTATCGTGAAAAAATTTTGCATCTGGAACAAATACAATTTTTAAATTATGGTAGTTTACTCTATGACAGTAATTTACATCTTCACCATAATGGTAAAATAACTTATCAAAGAAACCTACTTTTTTAAAGGTGTTTTTTGGTAATAACCATGCTGCTGCATTGATAAATGGAACTTGATAAAATTCTTTTACTTGTTTGACCGTTAAATCGGAAAAATAATAATGATCTAAATGATGAATTGATGGTGCTATGCAATGAGAAAAAAGCTTATCAAGACCTGTCCCACCACCGTTTAAATGTAATGGACTTATTATGCCAAAACTTTTATCAATTTCTGAAACTTTAAGTAATTTACTTAATGTGTTTTTTTCAATCCAAGCATCTTGGTTTAATAAAAAAATATAATCTGCACCTTGTTCAAGTGCTAGCTTAATCCCTAAATTATTTGCTTTTCCAAAACCTAAGTTTTCTTCTGACTGAATAAATTGAACTGCTTTAAAACTTTTAACAATATCCTGTGTTCCATCTACTGATCCATTATCTATAATTATAATTTTAGTTTTAGTTGAACTGTCAATTAATGCTTGAATATTTTTTTCAATCCATTTATCACCATTGTATGTGATAATTATTGTGTAAATTTTCATAATTATAAATATTTAATCAATGTAAAGTTAGTTTTTAGAACCAATATTATTTTGTTCAGTTATTATTTTTAGTCGTGAATTTTCTTGTACCATCAATATTTATATGATATGAATTTGTAAAAAATGTATTTATTTTTAAATTACTTATTTAAAATTGATAACCTTATTAAATAAAAATTATATTGTCTGATAACTTGTTAGTTTGTACAAATTTTTCAATTAGATAAATTTTCTCATCTTTTATCTTATTTTTTTTGTAATAATTGCTGAAACAATGAACTTTTGCTCCAAATAATATACCATAAACAAGAGAAGCACTCTTAAGTCCATAAAGATTTATATTTGGCTGATATTTTAAATAACCCTCAATAAAAAAATTTTCCTCTAAAATTATAGCGTTTAAATTTTCAGCTTTGCATAATTGCTCAAAAGTATGTTTAGTTTCTGGAGAATACTTTAGGTTTGGGTGTAATTTAATGTAAACATTACTATTTTTTGCTTTTTTTAGTTTTTTTAAAATGGCAGCAAAACATTCGAAATATATTTTTTCTGAACATGGGAGGCCTTTTATATGATCAATTACAAATAAATGTGAGTTTCTTGGCAACAGATTTATTTCTTTTTTATTTTTTGGAAATGAATTTTTTAATATAATTTTTTTGTTTGAAGTTGAAAATGAAGTTTTAAAATTTCCAAAAGCAAATAGGAATTTGTCAGAATCTTGATTCATTGTTTTTATAAATCTAGGAATAAACTCCCTATTTATTAGTAGGTTTAATATCCTCTCAATGAAATATCTTTTTACTAAGTTATAAGGAGATATAATATCCATGTATGCTGGCAATCCTTCTTCTACATAGCAATACCCTTTACATCTTCTATTAAATACAATTGTTTGTTCTCTATAATTAATAAGGTGAGGTAAAAAAACAATATAATTAGTTCCTTTTAGTTCTCTCTTTAAAATTTTATAATTATAATAAAAGTTCTTAATTAAATTAATTAGTGATTTAAAACTTAGAATACTTAAAGATTCAATATTTTTAAATTCAATTACTGATGATTTAGAAGGTATTATTTTATAATTAATGTGTTTTCTTGGGGAATAAAAAATACAATTATTCCCAGGAATATTATATTTTTTTATGATTTCAAGTGAATTGTAAAATGAAATTAGATTAGAAGCGTAAAAAATATATTTACAGTTTTCTGTTTGAAACATTTTTTTACATAAATTGATTTAAAGAAACGATAGAATTTTCAGCGACATCAAATAATAATTTTTTATTTAAAATCATTTGAAAATCAAGATTTTTATCATCGGATTCATGTCTTTTCATGATAATGTCATTTTCTGTCACTAGATCCCCTTTTTTCATTTTTTTATTGAACACCCATTTTTTCTTTACTGTTTTTCTATAATTGATTTCTTCTTTTGAGTAAATATTACTTTTACCAATTGACTTTTCAGCAATTCGAAAATTTGAAACAAAGTCATGAAAATCATTGCAATCCATTGATGAGTAATAATCTACACCTTTTTTGCTTCTATTAACTGTCACGTGTTTTTCAACACAAGAAATCCCATATGGTATAGCCATCATTGGCAATATTGAGCTAAATATACTATCTCCAGATACATGATCAGAAATGCCTGTTTCAATATTCTTAAATAATTCTTTGAATTTTTTGAGCCTATCAAGATTAGTATCTTCAATAAAAGTAGGATAGGCTTGAAATCCATGTAATAAAATTATTTTAAATTTTTTTGTTCTGTTTTTTTTAATAGTTTCTATTGCAAAAGAAATTTCTTCTAATGTGCCCCCACCACTACCAATTAATATGGTTTTTCCTATTGAAGATATCTTCTTCAGAAGGGGAATGTTTAATAGATCAGAAAAATGAATTTTAAACCCATCAATATTTAAATTTTTCGCAATTTCTAAAGATTCATTTCCGAAAATATCAGCATAAATCTTAATATTATTTGAGTTAATATTTTTGAAGATATATTCCCATTGTTTTTTTGAAAAACTTTGTTTTTTAAAGTGGCTGTATCTTGAATGGCTTGGAGTTAATAAATCATCCGCAGTGTAGATTTGGAATTTGATAATATCACAATTTGCATCAATTGCTTTGTTCGCAATTTCTATTGCAATATCAGCATCTCCTTGATGGGCATTAGCTATTTCAGCAATTATTTCAATTTTTTTCATTTGTATTAATTGTACAAGCTTTAAAAATTTTATTTAATAAATCTTTTTCTTGAAATTTTTGTTTGAATTTAGAATTTATTTTTACTAGTTCTGGGTTAGATTTCATTTCTTCTAGGACGTTTTGATGGTTAATTTCTTTATGTTTAGTTAAAACATTTTTAATTAATTTTTCAAGCATTAAATAATCTTCATATACATCAAGAGTTAACCTATACCTTTCTGATTGATAAATTATTGGGGCATCAAGAAGTTTGACATTAAAAAATGAAGTATTTCTTGTGAAAAAGTAGGTTAAATATTCACTGTATGAAAAATTTAAATTATGATTAAGTAATCTCGAAAAGGCATTTTGGTTAATCACCTCTGATAAAACACCAATTGCAATTTTGTCTCTATTTAAAGATGTGAAATCATTATTGTTTTTAATGTGATCTTCAATTAAAAAGTCTAGCAATTCAAAACTATTCAACGGGTGGTCTCCAACGATTCTAACAATATGATCTGCGCCAAAAGCTTTTCCAGATTCATATAACCTACTTGCAACATTTTCTATTGAACCTCTATAGTATTTTTGATTTTTTGATTTAAGAAATTCTACTAATTCATCATCAGATTTATCATTTGTTGTAGCAATTACGATTTCATCAATATATTTAGACTTTCTGGTACTTTCAATAACCCATTCTAGTGATGTTTTGTTAAATATATTTTTTAAAGCCTTGTTCTTTAATCTACTTGAATTCATTCTGACTTGTATGCAGGCAATAATCTTCATGGTTATTTTCTTTCAGATATTTTTTTTGCTGGAATTCCACCATATATTGCATTTTCTTCAATATCTGAAGTTACCACAGATCCAGATGCAACTACAGCTCCATTTCCAATTTTAACTCCTTTTAAAATAGTTGACCTAGTTCCTATCCAAACATCGTTTCCAATTATGATTGGTTCCTTATCATGGTCTTGTGAATTTATATTAATTCCTTTTTTTGTTTGATGATTATCATCAATTATATAAACAAATGGAGCTATTAAGCAGTTTTTTCCAATTTTTATGAATTTAGAACTTACTATAAAAGTATGGTAACCTATAGTTGTGTTTTCGCCAATTTCAATTTTTGATTCAATGTTGGCAGAAAGTATACGCGCACCTTCTTTTATAGCAACATTATTATAAATAGAAATGTTTTTTGTATACCTTAAAAATTTCACATTACTATCAAACCAAACGTTACGTCCGCAGTGATTAAGTTTATTTTTATTGATTAGAAGTCTTATCTTGTTTAAGATAGTAAATCTTTGATGTTTTCTAAATTGCATTTATTTTTTTTATATCGTTGATAGAATTTAATTCTTTTGATGAAGCCTCATCAATAATTACATGACCATTTTTTCCACCAAAAAAGTTTGATTCTTTTAAGAAATGACTAATTTTTGTGGCAATCATTCCTCCTGAATATTTGTATAAATCTTCACGTTCTAATTTTGAAAAATTTTCAACATCAACAAATGGTTTAATTCCATCTTCAGTTGCTCTAAAAATAGTGTCATCAACTTTTCTTACCGAAATTACAGAATCAGTTTCAAATAAATACATGGATTTGATTGCATTATCAATATATAAATTTTTTAAGAAAGGATAATGAACAGAAAAGGTTAAGAAAGCATCGAAATTTTTGAGATTATATTTTAGCAATAAATCATTGACTGTTTCAACTAATCCTGAATTCATTCTTGCTAACTTAGGGTCTCTGATATGGATGTCTAAGTTTTTGTAATTTTTTTTCTTTAAATGTTCTATTACTGAATTATCTGGCGTAGATACCACGATTTTGCTTATATATTTTGATTTTAATATTTCTTCGATTTTGATATCCAAAACAGTTTGATTTGCATTTATTTTTTCTAGAACAAAACTGTCTATTTCATATTTTTTACCTCTAATTGGAATAATTGCTAATATTTCACCTGCTTTAATCTCATTGTCATCAAAATATTTTGAAATTATTTTTGATCTTGTAGTGAGTATTTTTTCACTATTATTTGTTAAGTTATTTCCGTGTCTTCTGTAATAAAACAATGGAGTCTCAATATTTTTAACTTTAAATTTTGAAAAAAAATTTATCCATAAAAAATAACCATCTTGACAATTGTATCTTTCATCATAGCCACCAATTGATTTCAAAAATTTTTTTCTAATTAATGTGCATGCACCATGAGCTGGATTATCTTTTACATTGTTTTCATCAGTAGGAATTCTAATTCTATAATTTATTACATTTTCGTTTTCATCAACTATAAAATAATTTGGATAAACTAGGCCTAGTAGATTGTCTTTTTCCATTTCATCAACCATTATTTTTAAAGCATTATTGTCCAAATAGTCATCAGCATCTAATCGCATTAAATATTTTCCTTTTGCTAGTCTAAGGGCAATATTGTTAGAAACTATAAGCCCTTTATTTTTTTGATAAATAATTTTTATTTTATCTATAGTTGAATACTTTTCAATAATCTGTCTGGAATTATCTGTACTACCATCATCAATAATTAATATTTCAAAATTTTTAAATGACTGATTTAATAAACTTTTTATTGATTTTTCTATATAATTACCATAATTATAGTTTGTTATGTAAACAGTTACTAATGGATTTTTCATTTTAATAAAGTATGAGTTACTATTTTAACCAATTATTTATAATGTTTTTATTAGAAAATGTGTTTGCAATATTTCCAATATAGATAACGTGTGATATGTTGTAATCATTAACGTATTTTTTTATTGAATTAGTTGCGGTTCTATGATCCATATTATAGACATATTCGAATGAATTGTAAAACATAAAAGCAACACCGCACTGCTGAGAGTCACCAATTAAAAGAATATTTTCTTTATTGGCGGCATTTTTATTATAAGAATAATTAATAACATTTCCTTTGGGTTTATCACATGAACAATAACCAGGTGTCTCTGTATATGTATTCCAATTTGTGAATTTATCTTGAATTATCTTATCGTTAAGATAGCCAAACTTATAAAAATTATTGTCAATGTATAACTCTATGGCTTTATTGTTTTTTGGAGCATAGTATTCATCATAAACCCCATCAAAGCCACTTATCTTGGTTTTTGATCCTCTTAAAATTGCCTTTTTCTTGTATTTAAAATCTGAAAAAGCAATTGGTTTATAATTATGTTTTGTCATGAAATAATCATAAACAAAATAAGAACCAAACCTATTAATATGATGGTCTGATTTGTAATAATAAGATGGAGCATTTACTTCTTTACCTAGAAATATATGATTGATATTGACTAAGTATTTTTTGATTTCATCTAAATTTATATTACAATGCATATACTTATTTAAATTAGAGAAATAAAAATCATCTTCTTTCCTGATAAAAATCATATCTAGACTAGTGTTTAGTTTTTTTAAATCGTTGGAAAGTGTCTCCCAGCCTACAAAAGAACTATTAGAACGTAATATTTTTATACGGTCTATTAGATGTCCGTTTGTGTAAATAAAATCCTTATTAATGAAAGGAGAGTTGTAATTAAATTTAAATAAGTTATCAAAAATATTTTTTATGGTAATCGATGTTTTTCGAAATTTAAACTGATCTAAAAGATATGATTCTAGTTTAATTTGAAAACTATTAGCATAAAATTCATTAAAACTAAATTCAATTGTATTTGCCAACACCCTGTTTTCAAGTTTGTCTATAGCCTTAGGTTTCCCTAAAAAATAACTACAAGAACATATTAAAATGATTAACTTGAAAATTATAATTTGAGCTAAATATTTCATAAAAGTTAAAACCTAAAATAAATAAATGGATTAAAACTAGATGAAATCATTATAAAAATTGATAATACAAACAAACTTGAAATTATTATAATCTTTAAATATTCGATGTAAATTAAGGATTTAAATTTTGAATTAATAAGAGAAATAATTGGTGTAGATGCAATAATGCATATAATAAAGAAAAATAAATAATTGTATATTAAATATAATGCATAATCATTAACCAGATTTAATTTAGTGAAACCAAATAACACCTTAAATCTATAAACAATATCATGAAATCCATTTGCATCAAATATTGCCCATCCAATTACAATTAGTAAAAGTGAATATAAATGTTTAGCTAGATTTAAGTTTGAGTTCAGAAATTTTTTCAAAATGAATTTTTCTGCTAGAAGAATAAGACCAAAATATATTCCCCAAATAACAAAATTCCATGCTGCTCCATGCCATAAACCTGTTAACGCCCATACTATAAAGATATTAATAATCCATCTTATATTACTAACTTTGTTTCCTCCCAAAGGAATATAAACATAATCTCTAAAAAATGATCCAAGGGTAATGTGCCATCTTCTCCAAAAATCTGTAATAGATTTAGAAATATATGGGTAGTTGAAATTTTCTGGATATGTAGTAAAACCAAACATTCTACTTAATCCAATTGCCATATCAGTATATCCAGAAAAATCAAAGTAAATCTGAAATGAATAAAAAATAATTCCTAACCATCCTGTTATGACACTCAAATTGAATTCTGAACTTGTGATCCAAATATCACTATAAAATGATCCACAAAAATTTGCTAATAATATTTTTTTAGATAAGCCAATTACAAATAATTGAATTCCAGAATAAAAAAGTTTTAAATTATGGTTTCTATTTTCAATTTCAGAAGAAATATTTGAATACCTAACAATTGGTCCTGCAATAAGCTGGGGAAACATTGTTACATACATTGCAAAATTTATGAAGTTTTTTTGAGCGTTTATTCTTCTTCGAAAAACATCTATTGAGTAGGAAATAGTTTGAAAAGTGAAAAAGCTTAGTCCAATTGGGAGAGGAAGTTCAAGTAAGTCTATTGATAAATTAAAAAGTGAATTAAAATTTAATACAATGAAATCGGCATATTTAAATGTAGCTAAAAGCAGAAGATTAATGATAATACTACTTGATAAGAATAATTTAGCTATCCTTTCTTTATTGTTTTTTAAATGTTTACTAATCCATAATCCATGAAAATAGTCAGAAATGCTGCTGAAAATTAGAAGTATAATGTAAAAAGGTTCTCCCCAAGAATAAAACAATAAGGAAGATATTAATAGCACAAAGTTTTTAAACTTTATACTGGGGTTTAAATAATAAATTATGGTAATTAAAGGTAGGAATAAGAATAGAAAAGTTGCACTGGAAAAAACCATTTGAATTTTGTTTTTATTCTATGTTTTTCCAATTTAATTTTTCATGCTTCATGAAATTTCGTTTGACCTTTTTACCAATTAATCTTGAATAATCTCTTGAGTCTATTCCTATATTTGGTCTTAAAACCGTAAGATTATCATCAGATAAAGTTTCACCTTTTAATAAATTTCTAGATGGATATACAGCTCTTCTGAAAGAAATGTCATGCCCGTTCATAATTTCAATTTTTAAAGGCTTTTTTATTTCATTGCCCTTAAAATTATTAATTAGGTTTATTTCATTAATTAAAAGTTGTATTTCTTCTTTTGTTAGTGATACTTTATGGTCTCTGAATTCTTTTTTTGTTCTGTCGTCAGTGAAATGAAATTCAAGTATTTCTGCTCCCATAGCATAAGCATATTGTAAAGCTTTAAAACCTTCAGTATGGTCAGAGTAACCAATTGTTAAATTGAAAATTTCTTTAAAACGTTCTAGAACTTTTAAATTAACATCTGTGTCCATTATTGGATACATACTTGTACACTGTAAAATACCTAAATGATTTTTTTTTAAGTATATTGAATTAACATTTTGAATATAATTTACTGAATCAATAACCTCTTTTTCTGATGACAGACCAGAGGAAATTATTATAGGTTTCCCTAATTCAGCAGTTTTATTTAAAACAGGATATGCTGTTAAATCTCCACTTCCTATTTTATATATATCTATGTATTTATTTATCCAACTCAATGTATTAATGTCCCAAACAGATGATGAGTATTTTATTTTAGCTTCTTTAACCATTTCAGCTAAATAGATGTGTTCTTTTTTAGTAAGTTCGAATTTTTTGAAGTGTTTGTTCCTTTTAGGACTTTCGATTTTTGAAACTAATGTGTCACCTGTGTATATTTGAAATTTGATTACATCTACTTCTGATTCAATTGCTAATTTTGTCAACTTTTTGGCATAACTAAAATCACCTTCATGATTTCCACCAATTTCTGCAATTAGAAGAGCTCCATTTTTTCCTTTGAAATTACTCATTATTTGAAATTTGATTAATTATTAAATCAGATGATTTTAAAATACTAATGACTGATCATTTTAGCATTAATCAATCCAAAATTACCATTTTTAATCATTTTACCACTTTTAAAGTAGTCATAATTTAATAATTCAAATGAAATGCAATTTTCTAAAGAATCATAGAAGTTTTCAGGAGAAAAAGAGTTGTTTGCTAAATAATAGGACACATTGTAGTGTTCTGGTCTTAAATTTAGTTCTGGAATCTCAATAGAAATTGTTTTTTCTGTATTTAATTCTAAATTTGGATTGATTTCATCAGATCTAAACATAGCAACTGCACTTCCGAAATTATTGGTAAAAATTACATTAAATAAAAATTTACCACTTTCAAGATTACCGTTTAACTTAAAAATCAACTTCATTCTTTCTCCAGGGATAAATTCACTAGTTTCAATGTTGTTAGAGTTATATAATTTTATACTTTCTGCAATTAGTTTTCCACTTCCTTTTCTATCATCTCTTTCATTTATAGGTACTGCTGAATTTGAAGAAGAATCATTTAAATAAGTGTTTATAACCTCATCTGTTTTCCCATATTTAGTTATGGTGCCATTTTTCATTAATATGGTCTTAGAGCAAAGTGATTTTATGCTTCCCATATTATG
>CEUK01016840.1_pt1 | contig 11523 bp, 11 predicted proteins | sample 356451 | NCBI WGS metagenome assembly CEUK01 (sample SAMEA2622843, study PRJEB7988) | marine metagenome | isolation source: saline water (ENVO:00002010), including
TCCCATTTGTGGGTGATTCCAATGAGCGCATTGGTCATTGTCCACGTAAACGCTAGGTGTCTATTGCGGTGAGGTCCACCTCTTCCCATTCCGAACAGAGAAGTTAAGCTCACCAGCGCAGATGGTACTGCTACGGCGGGAGAGTATGTCGACGCCAACCTTGGGGCCCTTTGGGGCCCCTTTTTTTATCTCTAAATTTGAACATGGATTTTTTAGTAGCCATTGTAGGTCGACCCAATGTAGGAAAGTCAACACTCTTTAATCGATTAACCGAGACTAATGATGCAATTACTGACTCTACTAGTGGAACCACTAGAGATCGTAAGTACGGAAAATCATATTGGACTGATAAACAGTTCACTGTTATTGATACAGGAGGTTGGATTACAAAGTCAGATGACTCATTTGAGGCTGCTATTCGTGCACAGGTTCAAATTTCTATAGAAGAAGCAGACCTTATTTTATTTATGGTTGATGTTGGTGTTGGAGTAACAGACCTAGATCTTGATATAGCAAACCTTTTGAGAAGGTCAGGTAAAAAAATTATGGTGGCCTGTAATAAGGTAGATACTTCTCAGCATGATATTGCTAGTTCAGAATTCTACTCTTTAGGTTTAGCTGATACGATATATTCTATTTCCGCAAATAACGGTTTTGGAACAGGTGAGTTATTGGACGCGTTAGTGAATCAACTACCTCCAGAGGAAGATGAACCTGAGGAGAAATTACCTAGGCTAGCTGTGGTTGGAAGGCCTAATGTGGGTAAGTCGACATTGGTTAATACTCTTTTAGGAGAGGATAGAAATATTGTAACAGATATAGCAGGCACTACAAGAGATAGTGTTCACGCTCGCTATAATATGTTTGGTTTTGATTTTGAAATAATCGATACAGCAGGTCTTAGGAAGAAAAAACAGATTGAAGATAACCTTGAGTTTTATTCAACTGTAAGGACTGTTAAGGCCATAAACCAAAGTGATGTTTGTCTACTTCTGATTGACGCGGAGGATGGAATGGAGAAGCAAGATCAGCATATATTTTGGCAAGTAGTTGAAAGCTACAGAGGGATAGTGATTGTGGTAAATAAGTGGGATAAAATTACTAAGGACAATAGCACTATGGCTGCTTATGAGGATAAAATTCGTGAGAAAATTGCTCCATTCACAGACGTTCCTATCATCTTCACTTCAAACCTTAAACGGCAAAGAATATTCAAAGCTTTAGAATCAGCACTTGAGGTACATCAGAATAGAAGTAGAAAGATTTCGACTAGTCATTTGAATGACTTCCTTCTTCCTATTGTAGATTACAATCCCCCTCCAACTTACAAGGGTAAGTACGTAAGAATTAAGTATGTAACTCAATTACCTTCGCAAACTCCAACATTTGCCTTCTACTGCAACCTGCCTCAGTACATAAAAGACCCCTACAAAAGGTTTCTTGAGAATAAAATCCGCGAGGAATATGATCTTGCAGGGGTGACTGTTAGGTTATTCTTTAGAAAGAAATAATTTTATTTTAATTATGGATTAAATGGAAATGATGAATGGTGTAGATCAATTTTCAAGTTTCCATCAATAAGTTTATATCCAAAAGTATACTCCACTTTTGCTTCATTTCCCTCTGTGTCTGTGAAAAAGTAATTTCCCATTGCTATAGCACGATCATTTTCTAAAATCATTCCAGTGTTTTCAAATCTGACCCTTGTCCATGGTTGGATAGCAAATCCTTTATCTTCCTGACAAGCGCGATTTTCTCCAGCTATAAAATATGATAAAGCTTCTTTTTTTGTAGCTCTAAATTGTTCATCAGCACATTTAGTTGGTTTAAATAAAACAGTTCCATTTTGGAAATTATATAAATCCTCTAGAAAGCTATTTGTGTAGATTTCACATTCGTTAAAATCATTTTTTAAACTCCCGATTTTAACTACTCCATTTCCCCAATTATTTTGAGCGGTTTCAACTTTATCTTTAGTAATCATAATTTAAAATTGTTTTAATTTATAAGGTAAATAAAAATAATACTTAAACTACCTTTGATTTAATATTTCACTTTTTTTTCATGAGTTATTTTTTCACATCAGAGTCGGTTTCAGAAGGGCATCCAGATAAAGTAGCTGACGCAATTTCAGATGTATTACTTGATCATTTTCTTGCATTTGACCCATCAAGTAAGGTTGCGTGTGAGACTTTAGTTACTTCAGGTCAAGTCATTTTAGCTGGAGAGGTTAAGTCCCAAGCATATCTAGATGTGCAAAGAATAGCTAGAGATGAGATTCGTAAAATTGGATACACTAAGAGTGAATATAAATTTGACTCTGAATCGTGTGGTGTGTTAAGTGCTATACATGAGCAATCTGCTGATATCAATCAGGGTGTAGAAAGAGTTAAGCCGGATCAACAGGGAGCAGGTGACCAGGGAATGATGTTTGGTTACGCTTGCCGTGAGACTGATACATATATGCCATTGCCTCTTGAGTTAAGCCATAGATTACTTTCAGTACTTGCTGCAATTAGAAAAGAAGGCAAGGAGATGACTTATCTAAGGCCAGATTCTAAAAGTCAGGTAACGGTACAATATTCAGATGATGGAGTTCCTGAGAGGATAGAAGCTATTGTTGTTTCTACTCAACACGATGATGGATTTGAGGCGAGTGATGAACTTATTCTTGAAAAGATTAAGCGAGATATTTCTGAGATTTTGATTCCAAGAGTTGTCGAAGATATGAGTCCAAGGGTGCAAGCATTATTTGCAGGTGATCATAAATTACATGTAAACCCTACTGGTAAATTTGTTATTGGTGGCCCCCATGGCGATACAGGATTAACGGGAAGAAAGATTATTGTGGATACATACGGTGGTAAGGGTGCTCACGGTGGTGGTGCATTTAGTGGGAAAGATCCTTCTAAAGTTGATAGATCTGCTGCATATGCTACTAGACATATTGCTAAGAATCTTGTCGCAGCAGGAGTTTGTGATGAAGTGTTAGTGCAGGTTGCGTATGCTATTGGAGTAGCTGAGCCAGTAGGCCTTTATGTTGAAACTTACGGTACATCAAAGGTGGATATGTCTGATGGGGAGATAGTAGACAAGATTTGGTCTATATTCCCTATGACTCCTTATGCAATTGAACAAAGATTTAAACTACGCTCTCCTATTTACTCTGAAACTTCATCATATGGTCATATGGGTCGAAAACATGAGATTGTTATGAAGACTTTTGAAGCATTCAATGGAGGTGAAAAGGTTGAGGTTGAAGTGGAATTGTTCCCTTGGGAAAAACTCGATAAGGTTGACGAAGTAAAGTCAGTTTTTAATCTCTCTTAAATATAAAGAGGGTACACTTCCGTTCATTTTATCGTAAACCTTTTTATTGAACTGATAAAGTTGGGTGCTTTGTTTATATAAAGATCTAACTTGTAATCAGATTTAGACTATTGATATTGAAGCATTTTACTCATGATTTAAAACTAATCAGTGTTTTTCACTTGTTGAAAACGGTGATGAGAAAATGTGCAAAAAGCCAAACAGAAGACTTAGCTTTAAGTCTGTAACTTGCTTATCCATCTCTATCTAAAATCCAACAAGAAAATATGTCTAAAACCATAGAACGCATTTCAGTAAAGCCCGGCTTTGCAACTACCTCTCCATCAACTCTTCAAACACATGGAAAGGTCGTTCCTCAAGCTGTTGATCTGGAAGAAGCAGTTCTAGGAGCAATGATGCTTGAGCAGACTGCAGTGAACGCTGTCATTGATGTTTTGGACTCAAGTAGTTTTTACAAGCCGTCTCACCAAAAGATATATCAGACAATTCAGAAATTATTTAATGATTCTGAGCCAATCGACCTTCTTACTGTAACTGAAGCACTTCGAAAGGAGGGTAATTTAGAATTTGTTGGTGGTGCATATGCTTTAGCAAATCTTACCACAAGAGTTGCAAGTACAGCTAACGTTGAATTTCACGCTAGGATTATTTCTCAAAAGCATATTCAAAGGGAGTTGATTAGAGTGTCAAGTAACATTATTGAAAAAGCATTTGACGAAAAGACTGATGTCTTTGATCTACTTGATGAGGCAGAGTCTGGACTTTTTGAAGTTGCAGAAGGAAATATTAGAAAGAGTTTTGAGGAAATGAGATCAGTTGTGAAAAAGGCAATTGATTATATCGATAAGGCAAGATCTAACGATAGTGGTGTTAGTGGAATCCCGTCTGGATTCGCAGAACTCGATAAGGTAACAGGAGGGTGGCAGAGATCAGATATGATTGTACTTGCTGCAAGACCCGGAATGGGTAAGACAGCTTTCGTTCTTACTATGTGTAGAAATATTGCAGTTGACGCAGGAATTCCATGTGCTATATTCTCTCTAGAGATGTCATCAGTTCAGCTTGTTCAAAGATTGATAGCTGCTGAGACTCAGATTGATTCTGATAAGTTTAGAAAGGGGAATCTAGAAGACCACGAATATCAGCAGCTTCACGATAGAATTGGACGACTTTCAAAGGCTCCGTTATTCATCGATGATACACCTGGATTAAATGTGTTTGAGCTTAGGGCAAAATGTAGGCGTATGAAACAACAACACGGCATTGACCTTGTTGTAATTGACTACTTACAGCTTATGCAAGGAGGAAGTATTAACGGAGGAAATAGAGAGCAGGAAATTTCTGCAATATCTAGATCTATCAAATCGATTGCAAAGGAATTAGATATACCAATTGTTGCCTTATCTCAGTTAAGCCGTATGGTTGAAACTAGAGGAGGGGATAAGAGACCTATGCTTTCAGACCTTCGTGAAAGTGGTGCGATTGAGCAAGATGCCGATTTAGTATCATTCATTTACAGGCCTGAATACTACGGTTTCACTGAACACGAGGATGGATTGGACACAAAAGGTCTTGCGGAATTTATTATTGCTAAGCACAGACATGGTGCATTGGGTACGGTAAATATGAAGTTCATTGCTCGTCTAGCAAAATTTACAGATTACAACACTTTTTCAGATGCAGGTTTCGATTCAATCTCTCCAAATACAGCATTCACTGACGGCGGAATGATTACAAGAGGTTCTAAAATGAATGACGATGTTGAGGGAGGAGAATCTCCATTCTAAAATGAAAAAAATTAGGGAGTTATTAGTTTTAGTGATGATTTTTTGGGCTTGTATAACTCAAGCATCTATGATTTTAATTCCTATGGATGAAACCCAAACAAATCATCTAAAGGCTTATGGAATTACTTTTTGGGCATTAGAAAGAGAGATCCCTGCAGAGTGGTTATTGAACTATAGAGGGGGGAGTTTCTTATTACCTAACATATTAGAAATTCAGAATCAATGTGTAATTAGAGGTGTATCACATCAAATAATTGCTGACGTTCAGGCGAATGCTATTCTAGAAGAAATTTCTCATCCAGAGGTAAATATGGAAAGCGTAAAGTTGGAAGTAGCTCCACGTGTTTCAGTTTATAGCCCAGCTGGAAAACTACCTTGGGATGATGCAGTTACTCTAGTTCTCACATATGCTGAAATTCCCTACGATATTATTTATGACAAAGAGATTCTAGACGGAGAACTGCCCAAATACGATTGGCTTCATCTCCATCACGAGGATTTCACAGGTCAGTTTGGAAAATTCTACAGGGCTTATAGGTCTGCAACTTGGTATCAAGAAGAGGTAGAATCCCAAAACTCCTCAGCCCAAATCATGGGATTCCAAAAAGTCAGTGAAATGAAACGTGAGGTTGCACTGAGTATCAAAAATTTTGTTATCGGTGGTGGGTTCCTGTTCACAATGTGTTCTGGAACAGACTCCTTCGATATTGCATTAGCAGCTGAAGAGATTGATATATGTGAACCAATGTTCGATGGTGATCCTGCTGATGCAGCAGCGAATGGGAAACTTAAATTCAATAAAGGTTTAGCCTTTCAGGAGTATCAGCTTGAGATGAATCCACTTATTTATGAATTTTCAAACATTGATGGTACTGTGGACCACAGGGGTATAAAACCTATAAACGATTTCTTTACCCTTTTTGATTTTTCAGCTAAATGGGATATTGTTCCTACAATATTAACGCAGAGTCACGAAAGAGTGATAGCTGGTTTTATGGGCCAAACAACTTCGTTCCGCAAGGATTTTATAAGATCTGATGTAACAATTATGGGTGATAATAGAAACCTTCCTACGGCCAAATACATACATGGAGAGCTTGGTCAAGGGCAGTGGACATATTACGGAGGTCATGATCCTGAGGATTATCAGCACATGGTAAATGATCCACCAACAGATTTGAATTTGCATCCAAATTCTCCTGGATACAGATTGATACTAAATAATATTTTATTCCCTGCAGCAAAAAAGCAGGAGAGAAAAACCTAAGCTAAGGCTTGATTTACAATTAAGTCGATATTAAAAATATTGATCTCGTCTTCAGTTGTGGATATTGAGAAATCAAAAGGCCTTTTGCAGTTTAGAGAAATATTTACAAGGCATAATTCTGAATTATTATTTCCTAGGCCATCAGATTTACAAAGAAGTTCTATTGAGCGTTTTCTTAAGTCAGAGATACTCATTTTATTGATCTCATTTACTTTTTCTGATAGCGAGCTAGAATGATTATCGTCAATATATCCACCACATCTGATTATAATTCCATTATCAGCACAATCAATTACAATGTAATAGAGTGTCTCTCCATTCTCATCGATTAAGCCATGAGATAAAATATTTTTTAAGCAATCTTCAACAACAATTTTAGCTCTCAATAATTCAGCTCTTGGAGAACCGCATTGTGAAATTGCATTTTCAGTAAGATGGACGACTGATTCTAATGATTTTTGAGATAGAGTTCCAGAGTAAGAAAGTAGTACACCACCGGGTAAACCGTTTCGGTCAGAACCTCTGTGAATCAAGGTCTGAAGTTCCCTCATTAAAGACACATGGGCCGTAGATGGGTTTCTAGTCATAGGTGTAGAATTGCGACTAACAAGCGAAAAACATCGATAAGTAGCAATAAAACTACGGCGAAACGCCCTTACATCCAAATATTTAACAGATGCCCTTAATTGACTTTTCTTTTAAAATAGGTTCACCTTCAGGGGTTCTGATCATAGAATAAAAGGTTGGATGCATGTAGTTTAAAGTTCTTTCAAACTTTTTCCCAGAGAAAAAACTCTTCCAAACTTGGAGAGCTATCTTTTTGGTTGAACTCCACGCATATGGGCTAAAACCTTTTGGCCTTGGGTGAGAATCTATCCATAATCTAGCTTCAACTATGTTGTGAATACTAATAGTGTTATTCGCGAATGTATTGATTGGTATCGACATGACAAAAAATTTGTTTACGATACAAACATCTAAAGGCACTCCTCAATGTATTTATGTTGTGAAATTTCTCGCTAGAGTTTTAGTATTTATCGGCAGCTGATTTTAATATTTCAGCAAGTTTGTCAACTAGTGTTTTGGGCTGAAGAACTTCTATTTCACTAGAAAATCCCTGCAACCATTGAAGTAGTTCGAACGTGATTAAAACTTTGACAGATACTTCAAATTTTTCACCCTTTGAATTAAGTTTCTGAGAGTTGTGCAGAGGTTGAGTCTTGAGATAATTTGCTAAAAGGGGTGAGCACGTGAAAACTACCTCAGATGGTGGAGAGTCATCTATGACTGTAATCCCAATTGTATGCTTAAAGTACTCTTCAGAATTAAATCTGATTTCTGAATACTTTTCATTCGCACTAATCTCAACATTTTCAATTCTATCGCAACCGAATGTTCTAATTGAATTCCTATCTAAATCCCAAGCAAGTAAATACCATCTATTTCTGTATTCCTTAAGTAAATAAGGGTGAAGAGAATATGATGATGAGATGCTTTCGGAGAATTTTTTGTACTTGAGATTGACAGGGTGTCTGTTTTTAATAGCTTCGAGAATAGGAGCAAGATGCATAGATCCACCCAAGGAAGGAGTTGATTCAAATTGCATGAAACTATCAACTCCTGAAGTGTCTAAGTTCGGAGCAACTGAAAGTCGGTCTGCAATTTTGCCTATTGCTTGATCGAATTGCTTGAAGATGGGTAGGTCTCGGAATTGGATTAGGGTGTTTGCGGCAAATCGAATCGCTTCTAGATCTTCGTCGTTCAGGCTGACCTCGTTTATGGTGTAATCCTCTTCTTCGTAGTAGTAGCCTCTGTTGTCTCTGTGGTATGCGATAGGAGCATAGTAACCTAATTCACTCTCATTACGCATAGCCCAAATATCCTTTTCAATTGTTGAGATGCTAATGTTTTCGCCTTCACTTCCATAGAGAGCTTTTTCGCATGCAGATCTAAGCTCTTCCTTGGTGGGGTAGGGACGAGACCTGTTATTTATGCATCTGTCAATGATGCGATATCTGAGTAAAGCGTATTTATTTGCCGGCATTTTTGTATTTCTCTATAGCCGCAAGTCCACGCGGTATGTATTGAGGGTCATGAGTCGTTGGTCTACCATTATTAGGATATGGTCTCCCAGTATTATGAATGTGAAAACAGTCTTTAAACTGCTCATTTCGAAGTCTTTTCCCATAGGCCAAATCTATCCATTTGGCCCCATAATAAACAGCCTCTTCGCCTCTAATGTCTTTTATTTTAACACCTAGCAATATGCATTTATACCCCATAAGTTGGAAAGGCCCCCAAGATGTTGCAAGGTTTTTTAGTGCTGCATCACTTGCGTCTTTAAGATGCTTTGGAGTTACGTTTTCATAGTTTTCTCTATTGCCATCCCTCACGTCTTTAAGTCTTTTGAATACATGTTTCTCAAATCTTGACCCAGCAGGTTTTCGCCCCCCACATTCGAGTTGAATCAAAGCCATTAAATATGGATAAGAAAGATCAAACTCAACAGCAGCACTCTTGACATCTTTAGAATAATTTGAAATTGCATCACTTTCATATACTCTGTTTTTGATAGAGTTTTTAATTCTTGTGACATAACCACTATAATGCATATACCCATATGCTAGAGCTCCAAGGACAATTATCGCCCCAAACAGATGTGTCAGTCTTAGAGGCATTAAAACAATTGAGTGTGTATGATGTGAATTATCGGAAGGACAGTTAGTGCCGGAACTAGGTCAAGCATTTGAAATTTCTTTAATCCAGTTAAATCTAAACCTAAAGCTAGAAGTAGAACCCCACTAGTTGCTGTAAGGTCAGTTATTAGTTCTGGAGACATAATCAATGCTCCGTTAAAACTAAACGCCATAGATCCAACAAAGTAAAAGCCAAGTGTAAGTGCTCCTTGAAAACCCAGTATGCCTAAAGCTGAAAAGAGGACTCCACGACCAAGAGCGGAAGCTAGGAAAAATGAACTAATAAGATCCATAATAGACTTCACCATAATCAGGTTATAATCGCCATCTAATCCTTCATTCATACAACCAATTAAAGTCATGCCTCCAACACAAAAAAGCATCGTTGCTTTGATGAAAGATCCTCCAACACTTTGTTCTCCCTCTACGTCAAAGCGAGATGCAAACTTCTCAAATTTTTTGTGTAGTCCTAGATATTCGCCTGTTAATGCTCCGATCACTAGACTAAGGAAAATGTTTATGGGGTTGTTCATATCCTTAATCATGCCAATGCTCATTGCTATAGTAAACAGGCCAAAGATGATGACGATATTGGTTTGGGCTTTAGAACCTATTCTCTTTCCTGTTAGTAACCCTAAGGAAGAACCGGCTGCGACGGCAATTGTATTGATAAAGGTGCCTAGTAATACCATGCTCACAAGTTACATTTGTGTAATTATAATCAAGAGCATTACAGGTGAATTTTAAGTTAGAAGCAACTGATAAGGGATCAAGTGCCAGGGCTGGGACCTTAAGAACGGATCATGGTGATATTAGAACGCCCATTTTTATGCCTGTTGGAACTTTGGGCTCAGTAAAGGCTGTGTCACAGCCTGAGCTTAAACATGATGTCGGTGCTGATATCATTTTGGGTAATACATACCACCTTTATTTAAGGCCCGGAATGGATACTATGGAAAAAGCAGGTGGCTTACATAATTATATGAATTGGGGTGGTCCAATTCTAACAGATAGTGGAGGCTATCAGGTTTATAGTCTATCTCATACAAGGAAATTGACAGAAGAGGGAGCTGCATTTAGAAATCACATCAATGGCGATTTAGTCATGTTTACTCCAGAAAATGTGATGGATATTCAAAGAACAATTGGGGCTGATATCATTATGGCGTTTGATGAGTGTCCACCTTACCCATGTACAAAGCAGTATGCCAAAAGCTCTATGGATAGAACTCATAGATGGCTTGATAGATGCGTTGCAAGGTTAGCTAATACTCAACCTCTTTACGGACACAATCAGGAATTGTTTCCCATTTTACAAGGCGGTGGATATGCAGATCTTAGAAGGGATAGTGCAGAATATATTTCAAATATTGATGCAGCTGGATATGCAATTGGAGGTTTGAGCGTTGGGGAACCTGCAGAGGAGATGTATGAAACGAGTGAACTTGTTTGTAGTATTCTACCTGAGGATAAACCAAGGTATTTGATGGGCGTGGGTACACCAGTAAATATTTTAGAAAACATTGCTTTAGGCGTAGATATGTTTGACTGCGTAATGCCCACGAGGAATGCTAGAACAGGAACTGTTTACACTTGGAATGGAGTGATGAATATCAAGAATAAGAAGTGGGAACAGGATTTTACTCCTCTTGATCCTGCTGGATCTGCTGAGGTTGATAAGATGTATAGTAAATCTTACGTTAGGCATTTGCTCAGAGCTAATGAAATCTTGGCGTTGAATATATTAAGCGTACACAACTTGGTGTTTTATTTGGACTTAGTAAGAGAGGCAAGGAAGCAAATCATTGAAGGTGATTTCGCTAGGTGGAAAGATAAAATTGTCCCACAACTGAGCGCCAAAATTTGATGAATAAACTCGACAGATATATCATTAAGAAGTTTCTCCTGACATTCTTTTTTATGTTGGGTGCTTTTTGCGTTGTAGCTGTAGTTTTTGATTTAGTTGAAAATATTGGAAGATTACTTTCAAACGATGCGCCGTTTTGGGGGACAGTTAAGTATTACGTGGCATTCTGCTTTTTCTTCGGAAATCTATTGAGTGGCTTTATTGTTTTCTTAACCATTGTTTGGTTTACAAGTAGACTAGCACAGCAGACGGAAATTATAGCCATGCTTACAGGGGGGATGTCTTTCTCTAGACTTCTTAGACCGTATTTTATTGCTGCTTCGATTCTTGTTGTATTCTCTCTTTTTCTCTCACACTATGTCGTGCCTCAAGCAAATAAAGACAAGTTGGAGTTTGAGGTTCAGTGGGTTCATGTGAATTTTCATGTTAAAGACCAAAACCTGTATAGAGAGGTCGCTCCTGGAACAGTTGCTTATTTCAGGAGTATCACATACGGCCGTAAAACAGGGTATAAATTCCAAATGGAAAGATGGGGTGATGACAACAAATTAGAACAGAGGATTGTGGCTGCTAAGG
>CEUK01186569.1_pt1 | contig 11494 bp, 13 predicted proteins | sample 356451 | NCBI WGS metagenome assembly CEUK01 (sample SAMEA2622843, study PRJEB7988) | marine metagenome | isolation source: saline water (ENVO:00002010), including
GTTGAGGTCGTAGTGCACTATGTGCGTGTGGGTTCGACTCCCACCTTGGGTACAAATAACCATAATTAAATTAACTATGATTTCCAAGAGCTAAGTCTCTGGAAATTTTTATTTGTTTCCCAAGATCTTCTAATTTTTTTTCTCCTTTAATTTTTCCAATTGTTTCATAGAGACTACCAATGGTAGTAATGCTTTGAGTAACTGTTCTTGAAATATGAGGCATAAAGATGTATTCAATGCCATTATTTTTATAAAATAAGCCTGCTTTAATTCCAAACATACTTTTCAAAGCATTTTCAGGCGCCTTTCCCATAGTTATAATTTTATTTGGTTGTAAACATCTAATTTCATTTTCTAATATTGATTTATTCATTTTCATATATACACTTTCAGAGCCAATAAATGATTTATCTTTATTGCTAATCTTTTTAATTCCATTATCTTCAAATTCGTAATAAATTTTATAAATGTCTGTTAAATAAACTAGGTTTTCTTTTGTCAAAGGTTCTATAAATTTCCAATAATCATTAGATTTAGTTTCTCTTCCATGTTTTTTTGAATGTATACTAAAAACTGAATTAAGAGTAATTTCATCATTTTCTTGTCCAGATCTTTTAGGGTCCATCGCAATAATCATAATTTTATTTTTATTTTCAATATCCCCTATATAAATTGGCAAATCAACACCAATATTTTTAATTTCTGATTTACTTTTTAAGAGTGTTTCAAATTCACCTAAATCATTTATTAAAATATTATTAAACCTATTTAGTTCAGTCAAACTGCTGTTGTAATTTTTGACCATTTGATTATAATATTGACCTAAATTAAATGAATTTTTAAATAAAGAACCTTTTAAAATATTTGATACTTCTACCCATAAATTTCCTGCACAAAAATTATTTTCAAATTCTTCCATAAAAACTTTATTTATTATTAATATTTGATTATCAAATTACAATTTATAAATTTATAAAAACAACTATTATAATAATCAACATGAATAAGCTTAACTATATATCCTTCATAATTATTTTTTGTCTATTAATTTTTTCTTGTAAAAAGAATAGTGATGACGTAGTTATTGATGGAGAAGTATTAAATACACCTTCAAATATTTCCGGTAAAAATTTGTTTTCAATATCTGAATACCAATCTGATTTATTTATTGCAGGCGATGGATGTTTATTGAAATCAACAGACAATGGCACAAATTGGACAGAAATGTTTTCTGATAATTCAGTTTTATTTTTTGATGTCAAGTTTTGCAATTCAAATATTGGTTATGCTGTTGGTTATGAAAAATCCCCTAATTCACTTAATAAGAAAGCTCTATTGTATAAATCAACTGATGGAGGTTCAACTTGGACTCAAATATTCAAAGAAGCTAGTAGAGCTAGCTCCGTTTCTACATTTATAGTTGAAGGTAAAAGCCGTAATGGTGGAATAGCTTTTTTAGATGAAAGCAGACTAATATGGGGTGTTGGTAACACGGTTTACTACTCTGTCACAGGTGGTAGAGCTAACCATTGGACTGGATCATTAGTTTCTGCCTACTCAGCAGTTTTTCCTAATTTAGATAAAGGTTTTTTTGGAAGTTCGGGCTACTTAGAGTCGCTTTATGGCGGTGTAAGATTTGGAGCTGCAGGACCTCAATCATTTCATTGTTTTGACCTCGATTTAATTTCACAAGAAAGCATTGTTGCCTGTGGGAAATGGGCAGGCACACTTGAACCTGAAATTTTAAAAATAGGTACTACATCACCAAACGATTATTCATATAAGGTAATAACTGGAGCAGCAGTTTCAGACGAGTTTTATGGTGTCGATTTTTTAGATGATAACATTGGTTATATAGTTGGTAGCGGTGGTAAGATTTTTTTCACCAATGATGGTGGCGACAATTGGATTCAAACATCATCTTTTACAACAGAACAGTTAAATGATATACTTTTTTATTCTTCAACTGAGGCAATTATTATTGGAAACAACGGAACATTAATTAGATTAAACTCTGATGCTCATGAAAATATTTCAATTGAAGACCCCAAATTAAATTACAATGAAACCGAAACAACTTGGAACACAATTAATACTGGAACAACTAATGATTTTTACGAAGTTGAGGTAAAGTCTGGCAATGTATTCGTTGTTGGAGATGGATTAATTTTAAAAAGCACAAACCAAGGAGAAACTTTTAACTCAGTTTATGCAAACTCTAATTATGAATTCAGAGATGTCTCTTTTGTTGATGCCAACACTGGATGGGTAATTGGATATAATAATTCATCTAATCAAGTTGAAGTTTTAAAAACTTCAAATGGAGGGTCAAGTTGGAACGTACAAACTAGTCTAAATAATAGTTGTGCTGAAAATGAGTATGCTACAGGATTAGTTGTAAGTGCATTAAATAGTAATTATGTATTAGCATCATCTGATTGTGGGTTTTCAAATAAAAAATTTACCACAGATGGTATAAATTGGCAAGCAGTTGGTGGAAATTTTGCAGTCGCTGAAATTTCTGATTTTTTATTTTATGGTAATGATTTTAGTTCAGTTGGCTTTCAAGGGTTTGGCTCTATGTTAGGACCTAACGGAGGATCTTACTTTGCCCAAAATATTCAAACTGGAGCAGCTGGAACAACTCAGGGCTGTACGGCACCAGATCAAGCTACAGACTCTCCAAAAGCTTTTGGAATGAATGCGATTTGTATAGAACCATCTGGACAAATACTTGCAATGGCCAGAGATAAAGAACAATATGGACCTACTGACGCCTCTTCGGGATGGTTTGAGAGAACCAAAGGTGGAAATCCACTTCAAGCCTCAGATTGGACATGTAGACCAACATATACAAGAGCAAACTTTTATGGGTTAACAATGCTTAGCTCTACAGAAATATGGATGTGTGGTGAAAATGGAGTTGTAATTACAACTAAAGGCAGAAGTGGTGGTTTAATCAGTGAAAGTAGTGCTCCAGAACCTCAAAAAGAATGGTATGGACATGAAACAGGTGTTTACTCAGACTTATTTGATATTGATCATGTTAATCAAGATATATTCATTGCAGTTGGTGCTGATGGCACTATAATTCGAACAACCAATGGAAATGCCCCCTCAATGGTCATAAATTAGATATTAAAAGTTTCATTAATAACTTAATTTATTTTAAATTCTTTAAGTTTTTCATCCAATAAATCTTCAATACTTTCAGTAAGCAACGCCCCATAAACTGCTAACTCTGCCAGGGGCTCAATTGTATTTGAAGATCTTTCAACAGCATCAGCAAGATTACTTAAGCCTTCAGCTAAATAATTAATCTGTTTTTGCATATCATTCTCTCGTTTAGCATAATCAAAGTTTCTTTTTGCTTGATTTGCAGATCTTGAAGCTGCACTAGACTCATTAACACATTTTCTTTTGGTGTTTAACGAAACACCAGTTCTAACTAACCATCTTAACATATTTTAAATTTAAATTGAATTTGAATTTAATAAGAAAAAAGACAATTTATAGTCTAAATTAATTTTAAGAAAAAATTAAAGACATTTACCATCATCAATTTATATGTCCTCTTAAATATTGTGATTCGCTTCACAATTATTTTTAATAAAACTTTAAATTTTATTTACAAACTCTCTTTTTCAAAGTAATTACATTAAACCACCCTTAAATAGTTTATATACATAACATAAAAAGGGAGTTAAAATTAAAAAAACAATAATAAAACCATTCTATTGGTACATTTTGAGATGTTTCTAAGTCAGGATTATTATGAGTTTGCGATTCAGAATAAATAATGTAAGCTATAAAACCATAGTAATTATATATTATGCTCACAGAATCAAACTATAAATCTAATATACTAAAAACAGAATAGGTGGTTATTTGATATTATGTTTAGCTTTTTGAATATTTTCCTTTGCAGAAATTTTTAGTGGAATATTGATGGCTTGTCCTGTTAAAACTAAAAATCCAGCAGCAGCGAAATAAATTTCAGATAAATCAATATATCCAGATGAAGGTGAAATTCCTTGTTGAAAGCTAATAAAAGCTGTTAAGAATGTAACACCAGAAACTATATTTCCAATTGTTATTCTTCTTTTTGCTTTCTTTAAATATGTACTTGCAAGTTGGATTTTTGCTTGTTTTTGCTCTAATTTTTCAAGTTCACTTTTATAATTTTCATTATTTTTCTGAATATATTCTATTTCAGAATTAAGTAAACTATTTATACTGTCAGTATATTTTTGAAGGCCTTTAACTTCCTGTTTTTTGGTATAATACTTAGTGTTTTCTTGACTCAAGCTAAGTATTGGAATTAAGATAAAAAAAACAATAATCTTTTTCATAAAAGCAATATACTAAAATCATAATTGATGGTTAGTAATATTCTTTTAAATTTTTCTTTGAAAGTCCTCTGCTATTATAAGAAACAGCATCTAGTATAATTTTAGTAAATCCAATTAAATAATTGGAGAAAGGGTAAGTTTTAAAAATCGTATTTTTTTATCCTTTTAAAATTAATTATAATATCTGTAAATAAATAATATTAATATAATTAAAAAGTCCTTTATTTAATTTTACTTATTAGTTTTAAAACATAATTTATATGTTGTTTTGATTAAATTTAAAATTATGAAAAACATAATTTACCTATTGAGTATTCTATTAATTTTTAGCTCGTGTAGTCAAACTTATCTGAGCTCTAGCTTTAACAAAAGATCTAAAAAAATTTATGTTAAGCCGTTAACTAAAACTCAATTCAATAACGACATACATAATGAAAATAAAACACTCACTTATTCAGAAAATAAATCAATTAAAACCATCTTAGAAAAATCATTCAATTCAAAAACAATCAGTAATAATCAAGAAGAATTGTATGTTAATGCAGATGTATCCAAAAAAAGTGTCATTTTAAATGAAAATAAAATTTGTAAAAAATTAATAAGAATTGACAGCATTTTAAAATCAAACGATTCCACCTTAACAGTTGAAGATGAAATTTTAAAAATTTCAAATCGAGCAAAAAAATTTAGTCTTCTTGGTGTTGTAAGCAGTTTAAATACTGGATTAATTTACATATTACATCAGTTATTACAACCAAGAGCTTTTTTCCCATCTATATTATTTCTTATTAGCAGTATAGCTAGTTTAATATTATTTGCAATAAGCAAATACAATTTAATTTCGGCCATTAGAAGGATGAAAAAAAATGGAATTAAAGCTAACAATCAAATAAAGGAAAATATCAAAATTGCATTTAGAGCTCCCTTATTTATATTTATATGTTGTATTATTATAGGTATAATTGTTGCTTTAACTTTTTCTGTTAGCGTCTCAATAATATAGACTATTAACATATTTGTTAAACTGTTTTGTTGGTTTTATTATTATAGTTATTAATAATCTATTTAACTAAATTTATAATTAAATAATATGTTTAATTAATTTGATTTAAATAACTGATTTTAAGTGTTTTAATTGATATAAAAAAATCAATGACCAACAAGTTCAACGAAATCAAAATCTAGTTTTTCCTTATCTATATTTTTGATCATTTCTGGAGAGTCTTGAATGTAATCAAGAAACTGGTTTGTTGTGATAAATTGAAAATCGTATTCATCAATTTCTTTTGAAAAAAGTTGTTCGGCCCACTCAATTTCATGTAAGGAAATGGAATCACAGTTTTCCCATTTTCTATACCAAACTTTCATTTTAACCTTGTCTTCCATACAACTACAAAATTATTTTAGAAAAATGATTTTTGGATATTCTGTTTAACTCAAATTGAAAAATTTAGTGTGTTTTAGGAATGTTTGAATTTACACATATTATAAAATCAGCTCTATTGTAATTTTCTTTTTCTAGCTTATTTACATTTTCCTGATTCACTGTTGAAAGAGTTTTATATTTAATTGATTGATTTTTAAGTTTTAAATACCATAAAATACCTTCATAAAAATCTGAATGATATGCCCCATTTAAATGAAAAAAAATAGAATTATTTTTGAAATTTTTTAAGATGAAATAAGCCATTGTGGCGTCTTTTATAGCTTGTGCCTTGACAATGTCATTAGATGAATGATCACCAATCATACTAAGCATTTTTTTATATTGTGGAAGATTTATATCAAACTCTATTGGAAGAGGAGCAATATGAGATTTTTCAATTTTATTTAAACTATCTAAAGCAGAAAATCCCCCATTTTTAAAAACCATTCTAGCGTATTTTCTTGGAATATTTGTTGCGTATAGAGGAATGTTATTTTTTTTAAGAAATTCAACAATGGGCGAATAGTCCGTTTCATAATTTGACCAAAGTCTTGATTTAGATTGAAATTCTTCAAATCCAATTGAACCTTTCATGTATTGACTTAATGTTGATTGAATATCAGACTCAAACATTTCAGCACCAACACAAATATTTGAAGATTTTAATAATTCTTTAATAATTTCTAATTCTAGCCAATGAGATATAACATTGTCGTGGTACTCACCAAACAATATAACATTTGATTTAGTCAAAGATTTAATGGTTTTTTTGAAAGAAACTTTTTTACCATTTTGATTGTAAATCACATATGAACGGTTTTGTTGACTGTTTCCAATCATTAATAAAATTGATAAAATTATGGTAATTATTATTTTTTTCATTTCTTGATTTTACACAAAAATAGTTGAGGCAATTCAAATAATAAGTGATTGTTATAGATTAAATCGTGAAACAAAGTCAATAATAAAAAAAGTATAAAATACATTTATATATGTTTTATTTCAAAAGAATAAATGATGACAAAGAATATGAAGTTTCAGAATACGTAAATAGTTATTTAAAAAAAAATTCTATAATCAAAATTAAAATATATGTTGGCTGTGATAGTCAAAATTTTAAATCATCAACAACTTATGCAACTACTATTGTGTTTCATCTAGGCAATAATGGTTGTCACTTCATATACAGAAAAGAAACAATTCCCAAAATTAAAGATATGTGGACCAAGTTGTGGGGGGAAACTAAAAGATCTGTTGAAATCGCAAATTATCTTAAAAATAATAACATATTGATAGATTCAATTGACTTAGATTTCAATAACAAATCAATTCATTGGTCCAATAAATTAGTTTCTTCTTCTGTAGGATATGTCGAATCAATGGGCTTTAAAGCAAACATTAAGCCTAAAATTTTACCTGCAATATCTGCCGCTGACATGATGTGTTAGAAAATTAAATCTAAACAAATACTAAACTTCATTTGAACACAATCAACTCATAAAAATTTAATTCCTATCGTTGTGTAATGCTAATTGAAAAGCTTAATATTATTATTATCATAATATCTGGAATATCTTTTATATTTTATGGTTTGTCACTTTTTTTCTCTAAAAAAATGAGAAATGAATTTATAAGATTTAAATTAAAAGAGTACACGTTTTTAGTAGGCACATTAGAACTAATTGGTGGTATTGGTTTATTATTTGGGATCTACAATTCTAACTTATTAATTTCCTCTTCTTTTGGTCTTGCTTTACTTATGCTGTTAGGTGTTTTTACAAGAATAAAAATTAAAGACAAAATTGCACAAACCTTACCAGCTATTTTATTTTTATTTATAAATTCATACATATTTATAAATTCTTTAAAAACCATATTATGACAGTTGAAAATTTTAAAATAGTTGCTCAAATAGTTATAGCCTTATCTATTTATAATGTTTGGTTTTTAAGGTTTAATAAACCCACAATGTTTAGAGGTAAAAATGCCCAAAACATGAAACAAGAATTCATTTCATACGGCCTTCCAGGTTGGTTTACTTGGATAATAGGATTTATAAAAGTAAGCTTAGCAACAATGCTTGTCCTTGGTATTTTTCAAAAACAACTTGTATTTCCATCTGCAATAGGAATGGCAATCTTAATGTTTGGAGCAGTAATGATGCATGTTAAAGTTAAAGATAGTCCTATCAAATCTTTTCCAGCTTTTATTTTTCTAATATTATCTATTTCAATTGCATTTCTCTAAGTTTTTTTCAATATCTATTATTTTAGTTACAACTTTTTGTTGCTCTAACAATCAGATTAACAATCAAAATGTATTAATATTTGAAGCCATATCTAATATAAACCCTGCAAATAATTCCACTGCAAACGGTTCAGTGCATTTTACTGAACTAAATGGAATAGTTGAACTTAATGCTTCAATAAATGGACTCACACCAGGAAATCACGCAATTCACATCCATGAATTTGGCGATTGCAGTTCTTTTGATGCAAAATCTGCAGGAGGACATTGGAATCCTAAACATACTTCACATGGAGAATGGGGAAATGATCATTTTCATCTAGGAGATATAGGAAATATTATTGCTGACTCAAACGGATTTGGTGAATTTTCATTAAAAACCAATCTATGGTGTTTAAATTGTAATGATTCTTCTAAAAATATTATTGGTAAATCCATTATTATTCATGCTAGTGCAGATGATTTCACTTCACAACCCTCTGGCGCGGCTGGCAAAAGAATTGGATGTGGAATAATTGAAAATAAATTTGAATAAGAAAAAAATCATAATCAGGAAATGTTGTATTCAATAATAGATGTTGAAACCACTGGTTATCCCAAAAATAAAATCACTGATATTTCAATTTTCACAACAGACGGTGAAAAAATTATAAATGAATTTCATACGTTAATAAATCCAAGAACATCTATTCCATACAACATAACCAGATTAACTGGAATTTCTGATGCAACAGTAAAAGATGCCCCTTTTTTTCATCAAGTTGCAAAACAAATTATTGACACAACAAGAAATGCCATTTTTGTTGCTCACAATGTAAATTTTGACTTTAATGTTATAAAAAACGAATTCAAAGAGCTAGGATACTTTTATAGAAGAAAAAAACTTTGTACAGTTAAACTTGCAAGAAAACATATACCTGGTCATAAATCCTATTCACTTGGAAAAATCTGCAAAGATTTAAACATTAAAATCGAAAATAGACACAGAGCAAAAGGTGATGCATTTGCAACCTATAAGTTGTTTAAACTGATTATCAAAACAAAAAATTCAAGTTTTTTTGACGAAATTATTTACAATAAACAATTAACCGTTTCCAATTTTATTAATGAAAAAGAATTAGACAAATTACCTAATAAAATTGGGGTATACTATTTCTGGAATGAACAAAAAGAAATTATTTATATCGGAAAATCCATTAATATCAAAGACAGAGTTTTAAGTCATTTTAGAGACGATAAAAAAAAGGAAATTAAAATGTGCCAACAAGTTAAAAATATAACTTATGAACTTACTGGTTCAGATTTGATTGCTCAACTTAAAGAATCAGATGAAATAAAAAAACACAACCCAATATTCAACATTCGACAGAGAAGATTAGGGGAAACATATGCTTTAACATATTTCACTAATAAAAATGGAATCATTGAATTAAAAATCAATTATCTAAAATCATCAACTAATGTAATTCACACATATGAAGGATTAAAAAAAGGAAAAGATCATTTACAAAATATCATTGAAAAAAATCAGCTTTGTCCAATATTTTGTCAATTAGAAAAAAGTCAAAATGGTTGTTTTAATTTCCAGATTAAAAAATGCAGTGGAATATGTTGTGGAAATGAAACAAAAGAAAAATACAATAAAAAAGTACTAAAATTTATTGCCTCTTCAAAACCAAAAAAACTATTGAAAACAATATTTACCAAAGGAAGAAGCAATAATGAACAAGGTTTTGTGTTTATTAATAAAGGAGCTTATTTAGGTTATGGATTTATTCCAAAAAAAGAAGATGATCTTAATAATTTAACATTAGAAAAATATTTGATTTCAAATAAAGATAATAGAGATGCTAGAAGAATAATTAACAGTTTCCTTAAAAGAAACAACACCAATGAATGAATACGTACTTAATTCTAATCATATAACCTTTTTTAATTTAAATTTGAAAATAATGTCTACATGTTGATGAAAATAAAAGCCATATACGTTTTATCCTTTTTCATATGTTTATGCAACACTAATTTTGCTCAAAAAAGTGTACCTAACACAACTTCTCCTACAAAGTTTTCTCCTAAAGAATTTAATGAAGAACCCCCAAAGTCTATTATTTTTATTATAGCTGATGGCACTGGGTTAAGCCAATACTCTCTATCCTACTACACCAATTCTAATTTTTCAATAAATAGATTTAAACACATTGGCTTAGTAACAACTCACCCAAACGACAAAAAGAAAAAGGTAACTGATTCAGCAGCGAGCGGAACTGCTCTTGCTACTGGAGAAAAAACATACAATGGAGCCATTTCAGTTGACAACAACCATCAACCCATTAAAACGGTACTTGAATGGGCTATTGAAGAAGAAATGTCTACTGGTCTAGTGGCAACCTCTACTATTACACATGCAACTCCAGCAAGTTTTGCAGCTCATGTAAAGTCAAGAGTTTTACAAAATGACATAGCTCATCAAATGGCCAGTTCAAACGTTAATGTTTTACTTGGAGGAGGTAAAAAATACTGGACTGAAAATTCAATAGGAAAATTCACTGCCAATAATGGTGTTTTTATTGACAACATTGAAGATTCTATTCCAAATAATAAAAACGTGCTAGGTCTTTTTAATGAAGATGGACTTCCTCCAGCTAACAAAAGAGCAGTTACAACTACTAAAATGACAAAAAAAGCTTTAAATATTCTTGAGAAAAACAAAAATGGTTTTTTTCTAATGGTGGAGGAATCTCAAGTTGATTGGTCTGGACATTCTAATGATGGTGTGGGGTCATCTTCCGAAATGGAATCTTTAAATGAATTGGTGAATTTTTGTATTGATTATCAAGAAAAGAATCCATCTACTCTAGTTCTTTTAACTTCAGATCACGAATGTGGCGGCCTAGCCATTAACGATGGTGAAAATAATGAAATGAATTGCTCATTTACAACTACATATCACACTGCAACATTAGTCCCTGTTTTTGCAATAGGGCCTGGATCTAAATATTTTAATCAGTTTTTAGACAATACTGATATTGGTAAAAAGTTAATTGAATACGTTAAAAACAATTCATTAAACTAAACATATTATTGACCTTAAGATTCAATAATTACCCTATATAATAAGGCTTTAAACAATGAAAAATTTAATCTCAATACTTTTGCTTTTTGTTTCCTTTTTTTCAAAGGCTCAACTACCAGGACCTCTTATTTCTGAAAACAACCTTAAGGTTTATAAAAAACCTATTCTTTTAGCACTTTGGAAATTTGAATATGGTTCTGGAGAAATAGCTTATGATATTTCAGGCAACAACAACCATGGTAAAATATTCAATCCTGTATGGATATCAGAAAAGAATGATAAATATTTAAGAAATTGTCTGAGTTTTAATGGCAATTCTTTTGTGCAAACAAATCTTTTTGTAAACCAATTGCCCTACACCATTATGGTCAAATTCAAATCATCAAAAAATAAAGA
>CEUK01047175.1_pt1 | contig 11481 bp, 8 predicted proteins | sample 356451 | NCBI WGS metagenome assembly CEUK01 (sample SAMEA2622843, study PRJEB7988) | marine metagenome | isolation source: saline water (ENVO:00002010), including
ACTCAACTCAGCCAAATCTGCCTGCTCCTCTGCCCAAATCATGTGTATATGTAGTATCTCTTGTGGAGAAATTAATTCTTCAGACACTCTCTCATCTAGCTTCATCAACTCTTCAAGTAAATGCTTTCGATATTCCATAGTGTAAGGACCAACTCCAACGGAACCATCTCTCTTCACCAACACTCTGCCTTTCCTATTGCGCCCCTGAACTCTAAATTTAGGCTCATTCCTTTCTCGTTGGAGCTTGTCTCTAAAGTCCGCCAGCTTGAGAAGTTCTTCAGTAGCGTAATCATCTCTTCCAGAAGCAATCATCTCTCTCAGAGAACTGTCTACCTCAACTACTGTACAAGTCCAGCAACCAAATCTACTGCCTGCACATGTTTGTTGAGTAGGATCGTGTATAACGGGGCACTCTCCGCTAGCAGCGTCTCGATATAGGTGAGCCAATCTTTGATTCACATCATAGAATGGATTCGGGTTTCCGTTAGCCCATTCAGAATCTAGAAGATAGTCCCATACATCTTCTGTCGACCAATTTTCAATTGGCCTAATGACGCCAGCAGAAGGCATTGTACCATGAGGGTGAATATCAGTCCCCATTCCGGAATTCGCCTCCATTGTCCTTTTTCTTGATTGGCTCTCATCATACCTCGTCCCTAGTAAGAAATGAATTACAGGGGGGTCTCCGAAAATATCCAAATTGTCTTGAACAAATTTTGTTTGAGGGCGTATTTTCATTCGATCTGTACACCACCTGAACTCTCTTACAGGAGTGGGATAACCTCTTCCAATCAGATTAACCCAGAAAGTCTGATCTTCATCAGGAGTTAACTCAACAACTTCTACTGGGAGGTCTCTGTCTCTTACGTACTCTCTTAACGCAGTGATGAATTGGTCAACGTGATTGATTACAGGGGGGGCTTCAACCAAGGTGTTTACACAAGTTACAAAACACTGTTTTTTCTTTCGAATCGGAGGAGGTAAGTTTTCCAAAGTTTCGAGCATTTTCATAGTCACTGCGGTACTGTCCTTCCCTCCCGATAGACCAACTACCCAAGGAATATCTCCAGTTTCTTTGAACAGAGTCGCCAGATCCACCATCAATACATCCCCTAGTCGCAGGCACTTAGCAGTTCACCATTGAGAGAGTCGGACCCATGAGTGAAGGTACAAAAAAACTACTGACATCATTTTAATTGAGATCTTGCAAAAGAAGAGGAGGACTCTATTTATATACGTTCGAGAAACCCTAACTCCTGTGCTTAGAGACAAGCAATGGGAAGAAGAGTACATGACTGGGGGATACGACCCTCTTTCTGAATTCTATATTCCTGCTTTATCACAATCAAACACATATTGGAGAGCCTCGGGTTACTTCTCGAGCAGCGTCTTCGACTCTATTGGAGATACAATGGGGGATTTTGTCCAGAATGACGGAAGGATGGATCTTGTAACTTCAGTACACCTCTCTGAACAAGACAGGGATGCAATTGCCAAGGGTCTTGAGAATCGTGAAACCCTAATCGAAGAGAGGCTAAAGGAAATAATCGAGAAGGACTTCACAGCCCCCTTGCCGTCAGGAGTTAAGGTTTTAGCAAAACTTCTCGAGGCAAATAGACTCAATATAAAAATAGCAACAACCAATACCAACAAGCTATTTCATATCAAGATGGGGCTCTTTATTGATGAAGAAGAAGACTATGTCGCATTCAGTGGCTCACAAAACGAATCTCAGCATTCGGTTGAAGATGCCTTTGAAGGCATAGACGTATACACCAGTTGGGAAGATACTAGCCGGGCAAAAAAGAAGAGGGAATTTTTTGAAAACCTATGGGAAAACAAACAACCAAGCGCGAAAGTTCACTCATTACCGGAATCACTTGAAAAAATAATTATTAGGAAGTACAGAAAGACTCTCGAGATAGAAGGACAACCAGATTATGAAACCGAAACCGATGATGATGTTTCCTTTCCTAGCCCCGCTCCAACCACCCCTCCTTCACCCCCTCCTGGCCCAGATTCTAGATATGGATTCCAGGACAAAGCAGTCGATTGGTTCATCGATTCAGAAGGCGCTAATGGAAAAGGACTCTATTGGATGGCCACAGGTACTGGAAAAACAATCACTGCATTCAAGACTATCAATAGATTATTCCAAGAAGATATGATTGATCACGTTGTGATTAACACCAAAGAGAGGCTTCTTCATCAATGGTCTAGGGAAATGAAAAAGAAACTTCCAGGTACAGACTCGCCGTGCGCTCCGTGGAAGAAGAGAGAATTCTGGCAGATTTCTGGAAACAAGCAGATGGGTATTTTCAGACAGTCTTCCTCCACTCGAAAAGGTCATGTTCTAATGATTACATATTCCTTTTTTCCCAACTTTGTCAATGAATGTATCCAATCAGGATTTAATTTGAGTAGAACTCTGTTAGTGGTTGATGAAGTACACAATATCGGCTCAGATCAGAATCAAGACGCAATGACTGAAGATGAGAATCAAGAAATTGATGAGAGCCTTGAGAATCTTCGTGACGCGCTTAGGCCGACTATTCCTATCGAGAACTCCAATCTGTACCATCAATTTGGTTTCCGGTTGGGACTAAGCGCAACTCCAATGAGCGATTTTGATGATGACAGAAATAGATTTATTCTGAATGCATTCAGCACTAATCCTCCAAATTTCAGAGACATAGAAGGTTGGCAGCAAATGGGCATAGATCAAAAAAGACAGGCTAGAATTGACCTAGTATCAGACTCAGAAATAGGTTGCGCGTTCTATTATGGTCTCGAAGAGGCAATCAATGATGGAATCCTCGTCCCCTTTACTTACGAAGCATTAGCTTACCAACCTACTGAAGAAGAGCGACAAGAGAGAATTCGTCTAATGAGATATTGGAAAGCAAGAGTCGCTGATGGTACTGCATCTCCGGCAGCACCCGCGATTCATATGGCTAGAGTATACAAAAAGTGCCCCGACAAACTAAGGGCTTTCGGAGACTGGCTTGATGGATTGACAATTCATGAAAAAGAAAGAGCCCTCAAAAGAGCCCTAATTTTTGTTGATAATATTGAATATGGTGGAGAAGTTGTAGACATCTTATTTGATGAACACGATGTGAAAACTCATACCTTTTTCTCTGGGGATAAAGAGAGTGTAATAGATAGATTTAGCAGAGGGGAACTGGACAATCTAATCACGTGCCATATGATTTCCGAGGGGCTGGATATTGAGTCAGTATCTTCTATCATTCTGTTTTCTTCAGATAGACAGAGGCTTGAAACAATTCAAAGAATTGGCAGAGCATTGAGATTGAACACAAATGACCCCGATAAGGTGGCACAGGTTCTGGACTTTGTTTATATTGAAGACCCAGATGAGGACACATCTGATGCTGAGAGGTACCGATGGCTTTCGAGCCTGGGGATGATTGAATGATGACAGTAACTGAGAGATTAATAAGTGAGATATCACGAATCTGTGAGGAGGAAAAATACTCCGAAAAAACAGAAAAAATCTTGATATGGTTTGCTAAAGAATGTATCTCCTCAGGCTCGAGAATAGAAAGATCTGAGCTAAAGGCTCAGCTCATCCGTCTTGGGAAAGATCTGTTGGATGATAGTGATTTGATGGAGGAGTGAGCAATGTTGAGGGTAACTCTAGATAAATTAGAGTTTAATTCCATTAGGGAATTTGAAGACGTTGAATTATCTTTTAAAAAAGGGATAAATTTCATACAGATTAGAAACGGATATGGAAAGTCGACTACTCTCCAAATTCTTAGATGGATGTTCACTGGAACAACGCCCGAAACATCAGACGATTACCCACTATATCTCAGAGACGAGAGTGTTTCCAACCATCAAGAAACAAACAAAGGACATGTAGTCCTTCACATGACGATAGAATCCGGTGGAGAGATTAATCCATGGCGGTTATGGTTATATTTTGACAAAAATGAAGGTCGATCATGGTTTGAGACTGAAAGCCCAGCTATAGGGGGGCATGAAAATGGATGGATGTTGCCCTCGGAATTCAAATCCAAATTTTTCAATAAACCTAATTTTACAGAATTATTCATGTTTGACGGCGAAACTGCCGCTGATCTCTCCAAGACCCAAGACCACGATCAGATTGTTCAGTCAATAAGAGAAATCACCAGCTTGAGAACAATATATCTACACACTAACGACAATGGATATTTAGACACAGACAGGATGGAATACTTTGCCCAAGAAGGAATCACGAATTTAGACAACTCATATGGTAAGTGGATGGCTTGGTCTCATGAGTTGATGGTGCATAAAATCAAGATCGAAGAGAGCTATAAACCGAAAGCAGAAAGAAAGATACAGGAATTAGAACAGGATATCGCTGCGAACGAGGCAAAAAAGAAAGAATTAGGAGAACAAACAGACGCATCAAAACAATTGAAGAAATTAGAAAATTCTCTCAAGAAGAGAAGAAAAGAATTGAACGATTTAACCTCTGACCTCTTGATTGCTCTTGGTGATCCGACTAACATGACACATTTATGGTCCAAAGTAAAGTCATGGAATACAAACTTACTGGTAAGAAAACTTCCTGAGGGAGTTGGGAGAGTTTTCTTTATGGATATGGTGAAAGCAGATACCTGCATTTGTGGTAGAGAAATGAACCAAGATGCAATAGAGGAAATAAACACCCGTGGTGAGAAATATCTAAGCGACGGTATTTTGACAGTTGTGAATTCAATGCAAGCCGAAGTAGATGAATCTAATTCAGTCCCAGATTACCTTGAAGAATTAAAGCAAGCAATCTTGGATAAACAGTATGAAATTATTGGCATTCAAGAGGATGTAAAAGCGCTTACAAGCGACTTCGATGAGGATTTGCAAGCACAAATTACGAGTTTAACCAATCAAATCAGAGATGATACAAAAGAGATCGCTACATTAAGAGAAGAACTTCAAGAGTTCATTGAAACAGACCCTACCATAATTAGTGAAAATGGTTGGGATACGGAAATTTTTGGATCCAATAACAATATCATGATACAACCAGCGAGATTCAAGAAATGTATGAATTTATTCTCTCTCAGAAAGGTGGAAAGGGAAATCAATTCCAAATTAGCTGTAGCCGGCCCTCTAGCACAAATACATACAGCTACCGACTTAATGAAAGAAGTGTTCGCCGACGCCCTTTCCAATGTAATGAAACAGACGCATAAATCACTCGAAAATGATACTCAGAATATCTTTGATAAAATTCCTGGAAAGGGAGGAGATAAAACAATAAAATTGGAAGACAACGGATTCAAATTCTATGATAGTAATTCCGGAAAACAAGGAGGGATTAACATGGGAGCTATGCTTGCAGCAGCATACAGTTTTGCTGGGGCAATGTCAAAATTGGGCAGCGTCGAAATTTCAATGGTCTGTGATAGCCCTGTAACTGGAATGGATCCTATGACTATAGGTGGATGGAGTGATGAGATATGGGATTTATTCGAGCAGATGATCTTCTTGATAACCCCTGGAGAAAGACGGAATATTGAGAGTGTTCCAGATGAGAATAACAAAACATTCGAAAGATTGTACTCGAAAAATGTCCAACGAGTGACTCTACATCGAGAAAATGAAAATGAAAAGGGAACACCTCAATCAGGTAGAATGATTGTCAATACAGATGATAATTGGTTCTCGTCTTATGGAGCAAAAAGAGCACAATGAGGTAGTAATATGTCAAAGACCGGAGCCAGACCAACTTACTTCATGCTAGGACCATCTCCTAGAAATTACTTCAAAAAATTAGAAACTACTAGTGACACTGGTAAATTCAAAATACTTCTTCAAAAATATTGGTTATGTGCCCAGATTGGTATTGCATATGGAAAGATGCAAGATAGAGAAGACGGTGATAAGTGGGTCAATGATTACTTCCCAGAGCCACTGAAAAGCAACCAACATCTCATCAGAGCCGTTGCATTTTTTATGGAGTCTGAAAGAAAGAATTACGGACCAGATGATGAGGAGGATCTTCTTTCCGGAATGAAAGACTTCTTCGACGACGAAGGTCTGGCTAAACTAAGTCCAGATGCATTGCACTTGTTGAACAGATATGCCGCTGCAGGATTTGAAATTATTCAGAAAAAGATACCCAATCCTACAGATCTTGCAGTATTCTTGGTTGACTACGTTACCTTGCTTAACAACGCTCCGAAATCAGATTGAAAAAATGGTTCTAGCCATCAGAATTATTTTCATTCAAGATCGAATATATCCTGGGTCCGTTGCTAGGGCCAACGGCGTGAACAAGATCTTCTTTACTTGCTTTGGAAAGAAGCCTTAGTAACGCCCGATCTAACTGATCTTGAGTGATATGAACTAGCAAATCGTCAAACTCTCCTTTATCGATATGATCTTCCTTCTCATCTATTTTCCGGGGATTCCAATCATTGCTCACTGGCCAAAATCTGCAGACTTCTGGATTAATATCGCAACCCCAAGCTTTTCGCCCCAAGCTTAGTGCAGTTCGAGCAGTCGAAAACGTTCCAGAAAACGGATCTGCTACCCAGTCATCCGGCCTAGAAGCACACAGAATTATTCGCCGAATTAATTCGCTGGGGATCTGATTTTCATATGCACGATTTTCTCTACTGACATTTTTGACTTGAGGTATTTCCCACCAGTTGTATAATGCAACACCCTTCACACCCTGACGAATTTTCTCCTTAACCACCTTAGTGGATGGGTTCTTAAATTTCTGAATCACTCCTCTTGAATCGAAATAAGGGTTCCCTTTGGTTAGCCAGATGACAGCTCTATGAGCACGTGTCCATTGTCTCCGAGAGTGCCCGGTATTTGTTGGGTAGACCCAACTTATCCATTGTCTAAAATCCCACTCTTCGGTTAAAATACCCCACATTTCAGCTATACTTTCCGGATAGTGAATAAAGAACAGATGAGCATCTTCAGCAGCATTTTCATAGCACTTGGTCAGAACTCTACGAATCATTTCGTGGTATTCATCAATATGCATATTGTCGTGTACTTCTTTTCCGTACTTGATTCCGATATTATACGGGGGGTCTGTAATGTATAGATTCGTAGAGGGCGCTTCGTATTCCCCTACTTCTCCATGCCAAAATATTCCAACATCTGTATCGTGGACGTTAACAATTGACTTAGTCGGCCCTGCCATATCTTGGTTTCGACATCGAGGGGTCTTGAATAATGCTGTGGATTCAGACACAGAATTCAAGAGTAACCCCGCTGACTAGAGTTCATGGCAGTAGTACTCACTCCCGGCTGGCTGTATTTCCTGCGTGACCGTGACTTCCGATCTGGAAAGGTGAGTGAATATGTCAAGATTGGACTTACAAAATTCGACCGACCAGTGGATGAGAGGATTTACGATCACCAAACAGGAAATGCCAGAGAGGTATACTCAGTACACGAAATGCAAGTTAGCGCAGTCTCCACTACTGAGAATTATTTGCACCGTGTTTGGGCCCCATACCGAGTCCATGGCGAGTGGTTTGAGATGGATGATAGCCAGGTTGATGAGGCGATAAAGCAGGCCGAGGAACTTAACCTACTTATTGAGGCACACCGACCACAAATAGAGCTTGCAACAACTATCTACAACCAAGTCTCTAATGGCAAGACGAAGAAGTCTAGCAAAGAGGATTTGTCTCTAGCCGATGAATGGCTTGAAACAAAAAAGAAGCATATTGTTGCAAAAGGTAATGTTTCGTTGTTTACGCAAAGATTACGCCGTCTGATGGGCGACTGTAGAGGGATTGAGGGCGTGATGGATTATCAAGATAAGTTGACAGCCGCGGCTCTCGATAAGAAGACAATCAAGAAGAATCACCCAGACTTAGTCGAGCAATACACTACAGCAACAACCTCGATTTCAGGCGCACTGAAACCGGACTACAGTAATCCTACTTTGAAAGGATTAGATGAGAATTTGGATAATAAGATCAAAGACGAGAAAACCTCACAAGTTTCTGGTAGTGATCCTGACGATTTTACTAACGACTCAGCGTCTAGAACCAAAGAAATTGAACAAGTACACTCGGATTATCTTGATAGCCTTGGAAGAGAGAGAGAGTTGAAGATTCGTCTTGACCTGATTGTTGATCGTGTAAAGGCAGCATGTGGATTGAATGATGGAGTAGAAGGTCTCTGTACTTGGAAGCGTGAGGAATCAGAGTCAGAGAAGATAGATTGGAAACAATTGGCCGAAGATCATCCAAAGATAGCCAAGGCCAACATGACCGATGAAAAGCGAACTGCTGCATTCAAGCTCAAGCCTTACAGGCCATACTGATGGTGTAGATGTTACTTCCATTTTTTGCATATCTTAGCCATCATATCTTTAGCTCTTTTTTTGACGTGATTCGGTTCCCATTTCTTCAACTTAACCACTGCTTTAGGTTGGTCATAATCAGAATCATCATAACTCAACGTTGCAGTCTTTTCAGTCACCGCACATTTTTTTCCTATCTTGAAAAGGATGGAGTTAGCTTTGATATGGCCGTTGATATTGTATTCAAGGAGTGTCTTATTTCCTATACATTCTAGGAGTTTGCCATGTTCGTTCTCTGTCCAATTGGGCCAACTTTCTTTCTTCCCTGCTCCGCTTCCCTTCGTCTTCTTTGCTTGTTCCCAGCTTTTTGGAAGAATATGTTCAACTTCAGGGTGGTCAGAATTATCCTTATCTAGTCCCAGCGACTCATCATCATCAATGTATTTCTTTGGTTTTAGAAGCCTGACTTTTACTTTATTGTCTTTAGTAATTGATAGTTGGTGAGCGTAAACTAAGAAACTCGAATTCTGGGCGGATGTAGCAATAATCGGGTGCCTCTTCTTGTTTAATGGCCATTCCAATTTTTTCTTTGATTTGTTTTTTACAAAATTCTTAACCGGTTCATTTTCTATTCGATTAATCAAGTCCACGAAATCGTCTGCCTTGTTTGCATCTTTGACCTGTTTGGGCCACCCGTCGGTACCGTTGAACCTGCCATAAATATCCTTACCACTGATCTTGACTAACTCTTCATCATCTATGCATTCAGGGAGAACCCAGAATCTAGCTAAATGGTAAATTACCCTATCTAATGCTTTGGAAATCACCGTGCTATTCTTTTTCTTTGATGTTTCCAATTTCCTATCTAGCATACTCATTATCAAAGGCACAAAGATATCTTGGGTTTTCTTATTTACAACAAGTATCCGAGCAAGCGCGCCGGGTTCAAGATGTTCTTTCGCGACCTCATGTAATGGATTTACTGCAAGTTCATGGTACTGAGCGTTTTCAAGTAGATCTTTGTAGAATTTTTCTATCTCCTTTTTCCAAGTATTATCATAATATGCATCGCTCTTCATTTGCTTTTCAATTCTAACATATATCTCAGTCCCGCCCCTTTTCCATTCTATTCGCTTATTTGTATCATCCAGCCAACCTTTGGATAGACAAAACCTCCCAAAGAATTCATCAGCTTTTTGTAATCCATATTTCAGATCATTCATGATATAACTTTCATAAATCAAACTACGGGTTTTAGACCACAAATCCTCTATTGATTTAGCAGCGTTTTGGTCCGGTGTTTTTGCTGATGAGTGGAGTTTGTCAATTATTGAAATTGTTAGCGCATTGAATAGATCATAATTGTACAATGGTTCCATTCTCGTACCGTCGTTGGCTATAGTGAAATGAAGTAGAGCGTCAACTGGATCTTTGAATTCCGTTTTTGTAAAGCTAATTTCGCTTAATATTCTACACATATGTTTTGCTAATTCTTCCTTCGAAGGGATAAGAGAACTACCAATGAAACTGCTTGATTTAGGTTCAATGTAGGTCAGAGATTCTAACTTTTCATCTTTTGTTGGCTTGATGTATATGTTTATCATTTTTGTAAACTTCAATCCATTTTTACTGGTGCTGAAAGTAAAATCACTACCAGAACTGCTCTTTAATTCGAACTCATGTCCTGATGTATAAGAGATAGGAGTTAGCCAACGTCGGCCATACTTCTCCTTGGGCATTAGTTTGATCACTGTATCCTTATTCTTTTTCAATGATTGAGTTTTCTGAAGAGATTCGAAATCCATGTCTTCAAATAAATGATAAATTGTTGTGCCAAGTTTAAGATAAGATTTGTGTAATTCCGTCTTTTCGTCAAATAATTCGTTAGTTTTTGAATGATATTTCAAAGTCCCCTTGAGATCCTTCTCTTCAATCGATTTAGACGCTAACACTGTCCTTGTAGGGTCTTTTTGCGACTTTGCAATTATATCCGAACCTGCAAGCTCGACAACATGACAAACCCCCCCATCAGATTCTATTTCTAGCAAATCTCCCGGAACCAAATTCCACACGGTTTTACCTTCAAATTTAATTTCAAACTTCTGTTCAAAACCAATCTTTCCATTTGGATCAGGGAGCCCTTTTTTTGTGACTTTTTTTGATTTAAAACCCCCTAGAGGAAATGAACACAGTGAAGTTTGAAGAATTTCTAGCTTTTTACTGGTAGTAGTATTTTCGTCCTTTGGCGCAGGCCTGTAACGTAGCGGCCCACTGTGCTTTTGTAGCAAGCCGAATTGGATTTTATGAGCATGTTTAATCATATCTAATTGAATTAATACGTCCCTAAGAGCGGCCGCAATAATAGTGAGTGAGTTAAACCTCTGTTGACCATCTACGATTAAATCCGATTCAGTTGTAACTATGTTTCCCAAGTAGAAATGATGGTCAGGAGTATCCATTCTTGGATCTTTTACCCACTCTAACAGAGATTCCAATAATCGATGATTCTTTTCCGAGGGCCAGGCGGCATCTCTTTGATATTTTGGCAATGTTACCGGATTTACAAGTAATCCTTGAAGCGACTTGTCCTGCGCCTTCACCCTGGCCATATTCTGAGATATACGTTTTAGTAATGTACATTTTGAGGCCCAATTTCGTCACCTCCGTGACGATATTACGGTTGCAGTAGAACAGGAAAGGATTTCGAAGGCAAAAAATCCAATTCCAAAAAGAGTAATTTAATTTAGCAGATTGTAGTAGATAAGTTATGTACTTCACACTGATGTTTGCGGATTGGAATGAGGGGCCTTCCAGAACATATGATTTAGTCTTCCATCCATGTCCGGTTTGGATGAAGGGAAATGAAATTATATTAACGCCAAATAAAGAAAACCCTCGATATGAAAAAGGATCATTAAAGATGTTAATTGAAAAGGAGAAAATTGGAGACAGCCGTTCCTTAACTGATAGAATCACTGTCGTTATTCATTACAATGGCAATGGAGAAGATGGAGATCTTGAAAGATTAGTCGAAGATATTCAAAATGAAGGAATGGAAGCAATACTTTGGGACCTTGAAGCCGGAGATTTTTATGAAAATAAGAAGTGAATATTGCGTTCCCCTCAAAGTCATTATCATTCACTTCTTCAACATCGAAGTCAACATCATCGCAGCTGCACCA